>Ga0078972_1002020_pt1 | contig 70623 bp, 52 predicted proteins | sample YelNatPaOPGAMG01_FD_67568 | JGI IMG/M metagenome (GOLD analysis project Ga0078972, IMG submission 67568) | Hot spring thermophilic microbial communities from Obsidian Pool, Yellowstone National Park, USA - OP-RAMG-01 (SPADES assembly) (version 2) | ecosystem: Environmental > Aquatic > Thermal... | reverse complement strand
ATAATGGTTTTTGGAATCATTTCTATTACATCAGTTGCAAGAAGAGAATAGCCAAATTCCTTAAACGCAAGGTCGCCTGAATACCCGTTTATAAAAGCACCTAAACAGGCTGCATGGAATGGACTTACTCCCTTAGATAGCAATCCAGCCACAATACCTGTAAGAACATCGCCTGTTCCCCCAACGGTCATCCCAGGATTCCCAGTCTTGTTTAATTTTACTCTCTTTCCATCTGTGATTATGTCTATCTTTCCTTTCAGCAAAATGGTAAACCCACTCTTATTTGCAAGTTCCATTGCCTGCTTTATTCTTTCTTCAAAATTCTTTGCAGGCTGTTTACCTAACAATTTCTCAAATTCTACAAGATGCGGCGTGATTACCCCTTGTCTGCCTTTAAGGCAGGTCATGTCATCTGCAACCGCCTCTATCGCATCTGCGTCTATAACAAAACTGTTTTCTCCTCTTTCCCTTATTATTTCCTGCACTGCTTTCTTGGTCTGCGGCAAATTTCCCAAGCCAGGCCCTATGATAATAGTATTCACCTTCTTTGCAAGGTCAACAACTCTGTCTAAATCTTCGGCCGTAAGTACATTTCTAATCAAAGGAGATACTATAAAATTCGGCGAAAAACTCGCAATTATCGGATATGTGTTACATGGTGTTGCTATCCTTACTATATCTACGCCTGTTCGGTAGGCTGCATACGCTGCAAGCGCAGGCGCACCCGAATATGGTCCTCCCCCTACTACAAGAACCATTCCATTCATCCCTTTATGCGAGTCAGGCGAAGGGATTGGATAGTATACCATAAGACCAGGTCCAGTATGTGTTTCGGCTTCTTTTGGTATGCCTATATCTACAACTATGATTTCACCTGAATTTTCAGAATTCATCCCTTCTTTAAGGTCATGAAAAGTTACTGTTATTTTTGGTCTTACAACCATCTTAGTCCCCAAGCCTGATGGCACATCAACCGAAACTATAGGTTTCCATGATTCGTTCATAGCCTTAATCAACGAATAATAAGGTTCCTTAATCTCACCTGCAATTCCCACTCCAAAAAGAGCATCGATCACTACTACTGATTCTTCTAAAAATTTCTTACTTTCGTTATCAAACGAATAGAAAATTTTCACTCTTTCTAACTTCTCTATCTTCTCAAAATTCGTTCTCGCAAGGTTCGACTTTATCTTCTCCACATTACCTGCAAGGACAACTCCCACCTCAGCAACCTCACTAAGATACCTTGCAGCCACAAAACCGTCTCCTCCATTATTTCCCAAGCCGCAGAATAATATCACTTTCTTATTTTTCACATCGAACTTTTCTAAAATCTTTTCGTATACTTTCTTTCCTGCATTCTCCATTAAAGTGGATGTTGGCACTCCAAGATATTCTGAATTTTTATCGAGCACTGCAACTTCTTTAAAGGTTATCAAGAATATTTCCCCCACGACGAAAATCTAAATTTCATTTAAAGTAAAAAAAGATTTTGGTTAAAGTTTCTGTTTATCTTTTTCTAAAGATATTCGAAAGTAATTTCAATCTCTATGCCATTCAGGTTAGCGTGCGGGATTGTAATGGATGGAATGCTTGCAAAAGGCCTTGCAGTATCTATTCTTGTCTTTTCGTACGGCATGATATTAAGTGAAAAAATCAACCGCACGTCTGCATCTCTTGTAGGCGCGGTTCTGGTAGTTGCTGCCGGCTTGGTAAAAGCAGAAGATATCTTTAACGAACATGGTGTAGTCCATTGGGACGCTTTACTTCTTATTTTCGGAATGTTTGTTCTCGTCGAAGTGTTGAGCGAAACTGGTTTTTTTAGATATGTAGGAGTAAATGCTTTGAAATTTACCAAGTTCAATCCTGTAAAAGTATTCGTAATGTTCTCTGCACTTACTGCGTTCCTTGCTGCATTCATGGATTCTATAACTGTAATGATTTTTATGGCAACTCTTACAATCGAAGTTTGTAAAGTTATTAAGATGTCTCCAGTACCTTTTATTCTCGGAGAAATAACATCTGCAAATATAGGAGGGTCTGCAACTATGGTCGGCGACCCACCAAATATAATTATAGGAACTGCTCTTCAATATAACTTCATGGATTTTGCACAAAATACCGGAGTTATCGCCGTAGCAGTTTTCATCGTCAACGTTACTTTCTTCCTTATCTATTATAGAAAATTTTTTGCCTCAAGATACTTTAATGACAAAGAGTTTAGTAGGTTGTATACTTACTTGTATCCTCCTTCTAGATCGTATGTAAAAGATATGCCATACATGAAACTCGTACTTTCTGTATTCATTTTTACAGTTGCGTTATTGGTTGTACATCATATTATTCATATCTCAGTTGCGTTTATAGGGGTAATTGGTGCTACTCTTGTCTTACTATTTGGCGGAAAAAAAGCCATGGAATCTGCAAAGAAACTCGATTGGAATACACTAGTATTTTTCGGAGGGCTTTTTGTTATTGTAGGAGGTCTTGAAAAGTCAGGTGTAACAACAGAGATTGCAAATGGAATCGGAACAATTGCAGGTGGCAATGAAGCTATTATTGTAACCCTAATCCTCTGGCTTGGATTTATCATATCTGCATTCGTAGATAACGTCCCTTTTGCAGCCGCTATGATTCCGGTAATAAAGTCAATCTCTGCAACTTATGGATGTAATCTAGAAACTCTGGCTTGGGCTACTGCGCTTACTGCAGATATCGGCGGAAATGCCACTCCTATAGGCGCATCTGCAAATGTTGTTGCTCTTGCTGTCGCAGAAGAGAAAGGAATAAATGTGAAATGGAAGGATTTTATTAAAGTCGCATTACCTGCAACCATTCTCTCTATGCTTACTATAAATATCGTCATGTGGATTAGATATCTTGCATAATTTCCTGCTCAACACGAAATAAAATCAAAATAAAAAGTATTAATTGTATTAATTGCGAAGTATAGTATTCAAACACCAAAATTCAGACACGCGTCCAAGCCGATTCTGATAACTCGATTGCTTTCTTAACAATACTATCTTCATCAAGGACCTTTATCTCTCTGTTCTGCATGAGAACCTTTCCATTTGAAATAGTTGTATCTACCATGGAACCATCTATTCCAAATACAAAATGCCATGGAAAATTACTTTCATTAATCGGAGTATATGGTTTATAATTCACAAGAATTATATCTGCCTCTGCACCATTTGTTATTAGACCTGTCTTTCTTCCTGTTATGCGTTCTGCTATTTTCCTGTTGTTCACGTATGCAACTCTCAACAAATCGGGCGCGCTTAATGCTCTTGGGTCGTTCTCATAAAGTTTATGAAGCAAATAAGCACATCTCATTTCCTTGAACATGTCGAGAGTCATACCATCTGTTCCAAGCCCAAGCATAACTCCTTTTGATAGCATCTTTGAGACAGGCGCAACTCCAACTGCATTGTTCATATTCGATTCAGGATTGTGAACAACGGAAACTCTATGCTCTTTCAGCAACTCGATTTCTTCGTCAGAAACATGCACGCAATGCGCTGCAATACTCTTTTCGTTCAGTATTCCGTGTTTTAAAAGACGCGTAACAACCCTCTTTCCACACCTTCTTTTTGAATCTTCGACATCTGCCTTATCTTCTGCAACATGGATATGAGAGCCCAAGCCTAAGTTTTTCATTTCGTTTGCGCACAAATCGAGCGTCGCATCAGATAAAGTTAAAGAAGCATGAAGACCCATCATCGCACTTATATTCTTATGTTTGTTCTCTTTGCATAATTTTGCAAATCTAACATTCTCTTTTATTCCTTCGATTGTACCTTTTTCTCCGTTTCTATCAGTTACCTCATAGCAAAGAGATGCTGAAATACCTGTTTCTTTTACTGCTTTTGCAATATAATCAAGCGAACCTGAAATCGAATTTGGACTTGCATGATGGTCTATAACAGTCGTTGTGCCGCTCTTTATGGCTTCAAGTAAACATACAAGTGCACTGTAATAAGAATCTTCATTTGTAAGCGCAAGGTCTAACTTCCACCATAGTTTTTGCAGAATTTCAACAAAGTTCTTTGGTGCTTCTCCTTTTAGCGCCATACCTCTTGCAAAAGCACCATAAAAATGCGTGTGTGTGCATATATTCCCAGGCATTATAAACATACCCTTTGCATCTATAAAATCGTCTTTACCATACTCCTTTTTCAACGCCGAGAACGGTCCTACTTCCTTTATTTTGTTTGCTTCGATATAGACTGCATGCTCTTTCAACAATTTCACGCCATCTTCGTAAAAGTTTACCACTGTGCCGTTTCCTACTAACATATTAATCAAGCAACTAAACGCCCATTGAGGATAAAATATTTTGGTATACATCCATGGCATACATTTTTGCCCTTTGCATTTTTGGACTTTACTCTTTTTACTCTTCTCTTTTACAATTGTAGGTTGTAACAATTGGCATTTTTCTCAAGTTAGATTAAAATAGGATTTGCTGAGGAGTTTATTAATGCCTGGAGGATTAGAATGCTCAAAAAATGGCTCGCAATCTGCATGATTATTTTGTTAGTAATGAGTTTTGCAATCATAGAAAACGCATTCACAAAAGAAAATGAGGACAGTAAAGACAGTAAAGAAAATGTTTCTAAAGAACAGGTCTCTGCATCTACTACATCTATAAACAACCAAGCAAAAGATGCTCGACAACAAAACATAAATGATTCACAACTTAAACCATTAAAATGGTACAGAACCTGTGTGCATTCTCATACAGACATGTCAGATGGACATTATTGGATGAAGGAACAGGCGTTACAATACATAAATAATTCTTATGATGTTCTTTGGATAACTGACCATGAGATGTCGATGGCGACCTGGATGGCTTGGCATGGCGACGTTAAGAACGGTGATTTTGAACGCGCCTTAAACGACCCTGGAAACGAAGGCGGAAAGGCAATCTGGTTAACAAAACATGAAGGCGCGCCTGCAAACGTAGAAATCGTTCAGAGAACATCTGCAAAGGCATACTCAGGTTCTTATTCTGTGTATCTAAAAGAAGTAGCAGGTTCTCCAGGTAGTTCAGCACAAGGCGCTGCAATTGCATATCAGCAGAACGACGATTTTGGTTTTTCAAATCTGTTCTGGTACGGTGGCATGTCTTTTACATTTGCAATATATCCAACAGCGCCTTTTGCGCCAGGAAACGAGGCAAGAGTTACTATTTACAGTTATGAAATGATAAGAGGCTGGGAACCTTTTAGAATAGTTTTTCGTGCTGCTCAAGGAACTTCTGAGAATAAAGAGCCTTATAGACCTGATGCCACCAAGCCTTGGATTGTCTATTATGACATAAACGAACCCGCTGCAGGACAATGGACTGTTTATACCGTAAATCTTACAGAAATTGCACAAAAGGCTCTTGGCTCAACTGAAATGATGCTTAGAGAAGTTCATCTTGCTGCAGTTTCGTCAGCAGCACAGCCATGCGAATTGTATTTTGATTCTGTAAAATGGGAACGAATCGACGAGATGACAAACGACCAGAAATTTAGTGCTATTAAAAATTACATAGAGAATTTGAATAAGACGCTAAATATACGCGTATATACCGGCTTGGAATTTTCAGGAAGCCACCATATAAACGGGTTCTGTATTCCAAAATATTATTATAGCAACGAATACAAAGAGCAGGAATGTGTAGATTGGATACATAACAATGGTGGTTTTGCGTCTGTAAACCATGTGAACGGCACAAGTGCAGGCGGATTACTACATAATACTCTCGAAGAAGTCAGAGAAAAGAAGGCTTGGAATGCGGATTTTGTTGAACTCGATGGTATAGACCAGAGTACGCTTGACCTTTGGGATGATTTGTTACAGATAAAGCATTTTACTGGAATCCTTGGAAACGATGACCATGGTAATTGCGACGGAAGCGTGTTCATGAACCCTGATGCAGTATGGATTCTAGGTAAGAGCGATTATGAACGAGACCTTATGGAATCTCTTCAGAATGGCACTGCCTTCTTTGGAAATATGAATTATAAAGGGATTGCTAGCGTTAGAGATGCAAATTCTGGTAGATTGTATTCTAAAGAACCTATAAATACATCAGGAAACGCAGAAATCGACATAGTGATAACGAACTTAACTCCAGGATGTAATGTAAGAATAAATCGAAATGGGGATTATGTGCAAACCTATCCTGTTTCAGAGAACCTATTCAAGGGAACCTATTCTTTTGAAGTGCCTAGACCAAACACTTATTTTCGTGTAGAAGTCTGGACCAATAAAGGACAGTTCCTCGTAGGAACAAATCCAATCTACTTCAATCAAGTTGCAGGAACACGTCCTGACGCCCCAGTGATCTCCAAGCCGGCAAATGGAACTTCATTCGACACGCCGACATCGCCTGAATTCGAATGGTCTGGAAATGCTCAGTCTTATTATCTCGTGGTTGCAGAAGATGAGAACTTTGCCAAGCCGGTGATTGAGAAACATATCTCTTCTACAAGATATGTTCCTCAGTTTGTTCTGAATGGTGGAAAAACATACTATTGGAAAGTAAGTTCTTTTGATGGCGCTTTATACAGCAAACCTTCGCAAGTATTTACATTTACAATTGCAGGCATCGATAATAATGTAGAACTTCTACTACCACAAAACGGTTCCACAATATCTTCTGGCTTGGTATCTTTTACTTGGTCAGGAACGCCAAAATCAAATAATTACATCTACAGGCTCTATCTTGATTCTACATCTGCAACTACAGAGATTTACTCCGGAACCGCTACAAATTATTCTGTTCAGGAACCACTTGCAGAAGGAACATACTATTGGAAAGTATCGATTACTGAGGAAGGATATACAATAACATCGCCTATTTTTACATTTACAATTTTGACCTCGGGTGCAAGAGCATTAAATCTGCTTGTGCCTGCAAATGGCTCCATTTTAGAAAGTAAGAATGTGAAATTCGAATGGACAGGAAGAGAACTTGAAGGATTAAGGTTTGAACTTTTTGTAGGAGATAAGATAAATTCAATGCGTTCCTCATGGTCAGGGACCTCAAGAAGCGTAACTCTTACACTCGAACTAAAAGAGAATGTAACCTACTATTGGTGCGTAAAAGGAAAGAATTCAGACGGAAATTATATAATTTCGAGCGACATATACACTTTCGAATATAAAGTGAGTTTTGCGCCAGTTGCCACGCTTTGTGCGCCTTTGTCAGGTAGTATTGTAAGCGTATCGAATGTAGAACTTATATACGATGCCACGGACCCCGATACGCCAAAAGATGAAATTAATTTCAAAGTATATCTTGACGAAACAAACGCAACTACGCAGATTTACGAAGGAAAAGATAGAAAACAGGTAGTAAATCTTGAAAATGGAAAGAAATATTATTGGAGAGTAGAGGCATCCGATGGTAAAAAGAGATACCTTACTGAAATCTGGAACTTTACTGCAGATGCGAATATGCAACCTAAAGTCTTACCTAAAATAACGCTTACCAAGCCGATGGAGTCAGAAACGATAAATACAAATAATGTAACCTTCTCATGGACTGCCTCAAATGTATCAACAATATCAAATATATCAAATATCCCATCTGCAAATGAAGATGGGAATAAGGATAGTAAAAATCTGAAATACAAACTGTTTTTAGATTCTACAGATGGAAATACGCTCTATAAAGAGACAAACGAAACAAACATTCAGGTTTCTTTATCGTATGGCATTTATTTCTGGAAAGTAGAAGTGCATAATGGAATAGTTGGCAGAATAAGCGAAATAAGGCATTTCTTTGTTACTGCATATAACGAGAGTACGCCTCCAACTATACCTATTATATTAGAACCTAGCGAAGGAGATGTCTTTTCATCAAACGAAGTGAATTTCGTTGTTCGTTCACAAGACCCAAATGGCAAGGAAATATCGTATGCATTTCAGTTTGCAACCAGTCCCAATTTTAGCAATGCCCGTACCGAGACCTCAAAAAGTGGAGATTTATCGATTTCATTTGACCCCGGAACCTACTATTGGCATGTTAAAGCATCGAATGGAGTACGAGAATCATCTTGGAGTAGAACACAAACATTTACTATAGATACACATCTTGCCGGGCTTGGAGTTGTTCTAATTTCGCCTGAAAACGGAAGTAAAGTAAAAACGCTAACAACCCGACTTATTTGGTCAATAAACACAAGAGCAAATGCGTTGTATAAAGTCTATTTGTCAGAAGACCAATCTGCTGTTTTGAACTGTCATGAAACTGCATGTATTCGAGAGAACACATATCAACTAAACATATCTTCGGGTTTTCTTAAGAATGGAAAAAGATATTATTGGACAGTTGTTCCGATTGCGAATAGGGCTTGGGGCGTTTGCAGATCTGGCGTATTCTATTTCGATACCGAGATACCAAGTTCGCAATTTAGTGTGAAATCGTCAGTAAAAAGCGCATCTGTAGGCGATAAAGTTACTATCAAAGTAGATATTGAAAATGATTTACTTCCCGAAGGGAATGTAGAGTATTATTTTGATTTTGGCGATGGTACCAATTCAGGCTGGGTTTCTAACAATAGTGTAACGCATAAATTCGGCACTTCTGGAAAATATAATGTTAAAGTCAAAGCGCGTTCGAATACAGGTGGTGTTTGGACAGAATCTAGCGAATACAAGACAGAAATATCAGTATCGGGCGGATTCTGCGGTATGATAATTTGGTATGGCGCGGTATTCATTATAACCTTGTTCTTATGCACGGTGTCCTCGAGACATGCACGAAATACTCAAAAAGAACAAAAGAGGATTAAAAAATTTTTTTTAAACTCAAGAGGTGCAAAAGGTGCAAAGAATACAAAGAAACTCAAAAAGATATGTAGAAGATAAAAGGAAAGAAGATAGGAGATAGCATATAAAAGGAAGGGAGGAGAGGTAGGAGGGGTGCAAGTTGAAAGATTTTTATAGAATTAAAAATGGATATAGAATGTTTAGGTGTGCGAGTGCCGTACTGAGTTTTTTAATTGTCTGGGTTTTGCTTTTTTGCTCGTTTTTATCCATGTTCGACATGAAATTAGATAGTAAATTTGAGAACAAATCTGATGACAAATACGAAGAAAAAAAAGAAATGTCGTTTAGTGCAGAAACAAACGATAATAATCAAAGAGTATTCAAAAGTATATCGGTTTCCATAGATGCCTCAAAGGGACCATCCTGGGACGGTTACGAGCGAAACAGGATTCAGGTTCCGAAGACTGTATATGGTCATAATTTTGTACTTTGGCAGAATAAATCGATTGACCCCTCGAGCGAATACTGGTATAATTATGATAAAATGGTTGCTTTAACGAAATTGATAAAACCTGGAGTTATTCGTTTTCCCGGAGGCGGAATATCAGATGAAGTGTATTTCGATAGAAGCAATACCTATCAATGGTTTGAAGCACCCCCAGGAACCGAATTTATTAGAACCCTTCGTGCAGACACCATAGATGATTACATTGCATTTTGCAGAGAAGTAGGTGCTGAACCTTTAATAGAACTTCCAAGCCTATCTTATAGCACTGCAATGGATATCGTGAGATACTGCAACGTGGAACATAACTACAATGTAAAATTTTTCGAAATGGGTAACAAACCCGAACTTGCCACATATCATTTTTTCAAAACCTATCTTCCAGAATGGGATAAATTCAAAGAAGGTATAAGGTCATACGATCCGAAAGCACAGTTGCTAGGTCCTTCATGCATAAATCCATACGTGCAATGGCCTATTTACTTGCTCCAAAACAGAACTTCAAATGTAGAATGGATATCTTTCCAATACTTCCCATGTATAGGGAATGAAACAGACCCTGAGAAAACAACTTTTCCGACTATCGATAACTTGCTAAGATACTCGTCCAAAGACCGTCTTGGTATTCATGACGTAGATATATTCATGAACGATTACCATGTAAACTTGGAAAAATATTCTCCAAATACAAAGATTGCAGTTACAGAACTCTCTGCGCTCTCTCTGAAACCAAAGGAAGAGAGCGAGGGGGGTATCCATAACTTGAGTAACAGCATGGCATACGCAGTCTGGGTTGCTGATATGGTCCCTCGCCTTGCAGAACGAGGAGTTACACTAATCTGCCAATGGATGCTTCAATCGTTTGATTTGCAAAGGTACTCTCTAATTAACGGTTCTATGTTCCCTCACCCTGCTTATTATACCTATCTAATTTTTGCAAGATGGTGGGGTGATATACTTGTAGATGCCATCTCAGACCTTGATTCTGAACTCTCTGTCCATGCCACTCTAGATTCTACAAACAGTTCAAGAATGTGGGTTCTTTTAATAAATAGAGACACATCTCCTAAAGCAGCACATGTTTCTATAAAGAATTTTAATGCATTCTCTTCTGGAGAGATGTATTCTCTCACTGCGCCCGAGCCTGCTTCTGTAATAGACGCATCTATAAATGGAGTGCAATTGGACATTTGGAACTTAAACGACTCTTTATCTTCCATAGTCCCTAAAAACGTCAACGTGGGTAACGATTTTAACATCGAGCTTCCTCCATTCTCTGTAAATGCTCTCCTTCTTACAGGCGAATTAAAAGAGCCGTTCAACGAACCCCCCCATGCTCCTCAAATTATAGGTCCTAAAGATTGGGCAATCGTGCAATCGATTACTCCCACACTTGAATGCACACCTGTTGAAGACCCTGACGGTGGCTTGGTCCTTTATCATTTTCTTGTCGATAACGACCCTGATTTTTCTTCTCCAATAGTTGACGATACTATACCATCTACAAAATATAAAATCGCATATCAACTCCCTGATGGCGGCTATTACTGGAAAGTGCAGGCGATTGACGGCTCGCCTTACGGCAAAGGTTCTGAATTTTCAGTCGTTCAAACATTCACTGTTGCAAGAGATAAAATTATACCCCCAACTGCTTATTTTACTATCGATACAACAAATCTTGTTACGGGTTCAAGCATAACTATAAACGCATCCTCATCAGAAAAAGAAGGTATGGGAAGGCTTGACTACTGGTTTGATTTCGGAGATGGCACGAACTCAGGTTGGGTTATTTCCTCGATAATTAAGCATATATACAGAAAAGCAGGAACTTATATCGTTAAAGTAAAAGTTCGAGACGAATTAGGACAGGAAAGCCCTTGGACAGAACAAAAATTAGAAATAAAAGATGCAGACTCACTGAACCTACGTTCACTACCCTGGATGTGGATTATAATAATTGCAGCATCTGCATTAACCGCGATATATTCTATATCTAGATTCATGCGTATAAAGAAAAAAGGTAGTTGAATATTTTTATTTTTTTTTACATTTATCTTAAAGTCGATATTCCTTTAACTACCCTGAATTTCCATTCGTCGAGTGTAAAGACCATCTTTGGATTCTGTATCTCGAAATCCGCAAGTTTATCGATCTCCATCTCTCTGAAGGACTTTGCATTTCTCTCAACTTCGCGCAAAGTTACGCATCCATCCACAATGTCAAAAACCTCGTCCATTCTATGATGGTCCTCTTTTCCTACTACAAAGACTGCGTTCGTATTTGTATTCCTTACCAGGTCTTCTTGAATTGCACTTAACACCTCATACATGTCTGCTCTGTATCTATCGCACAATTTATCTGCTTCATTTATGACAAGGAACGCTCTATCAGGTGCAATGAGTTCAATCCTGTTGTATGCTTTTACTATATCAGGAAGTTCGTGTCCCTTAGCAAGCAGCTTACCAATTGCTGCAGTCGATACTTTCTCGAATGGCACTACCAAATCCTCAAATAAAGATGACCTAGAGCCAAGTTTAGGAACTAACTTATCTTGGTTCTTATCCCATAATCTATCCTGCTGTTCTTTCCCTTTTAGCCATGGGAAGCGCTTATATAATGTTTCATCTTGCACTACCTGCGTGCTAATGTATATTGCATTTTTAAGTTCGGAAAGTTCGTCAATTAACTGAAGAGCAAGCAAGGTCTTGCCTGTATTCCTGCCTCCTCGAATAAGTAACGATTGACCATTCGGTCTCTTGAAAAAATTAACAAGTTCCTCAGGCGTATAATTCCCTTTCTTTAATTTCTTCTGCTTTGTGGTTCCCCCTTTTGCTTCTTGAAGTTGCATCTCAAGTTCTTCTATCTTCTTTGCAACTTCGTATTCTCTTTTTATCAAATCCGCTTCGTTCTTCCTCATTATCTCTTCTATCTCTCTAAGCCTCTTTTCTCGCTCTGCTGTTTGTTTTGCTTCTTTCTCAACAGATTTCTTAAGTTCCAGTAACTCTTCTGCTTTCGCATTGAATTTAGCAGCCATCTCCTCCTCATATTCTTTCTGTAATTTCTTGCGAAGTTCATTTAAATGCGCATCTTCTTCTTCTTTTAATTCTCTTAATCTTTTCGCAAGTTCTGCATCTGCCTCTTTTCTTAACTTCGCTTCTATCTCTGAACGTATCTCTTCTATCTTCCCCTTATACAATGCATCTATCTTGAACTTACCCTGTTCAAGCGCTTTCTCAAGCGTTGTCTTCATTGCATCTAATTGGGCTTGGAAGGTCTCTAAATTCTTGTCAAGGTCTAATTTTATGTTAAGTTCCTCCTCAAGCAACCCTTTCAATTCTCGCATCTCTGCTTCTTTCTCTGCTACTGCTTTCTTTATTGCCTTGTCTGTCTCCTTTGTACGCTCGTATATCTGTCTTGTTTCCGCAAGTTTTGTTTCATAACTTTTAAGCAAAGTCTCTGCTTTGCTTATAGATTCGTTGCATTCCTCAATCTCCATTTTCATCCTGCGTGTCTCTTCTTCAGCCATTCTTACCTTCGTATGCAGGTCTGTTCGAAGTGCATTCATGCGCTCAAGTTCTCCCTTTAGATTCAATCTAACTTCTTCAATCTGTTTTGCTTCTGTCTCTAATGACTTTATCTTATCTCGTTCGCTTTCCACCATCTGCCTACCCATTTTCACTTCTTCCTGCCCTGCCTCTACCTTTGCTTGCAATTCTTTCCTCGCTTCCGATAACTTAACAAGTTCATCTTCTATCCTTGCAACCTCTGAACATACTACATCTTCCTTTGATTCAAGTTCTATCTTTAATGCGTTCTCCCTTTCAAGTTCATACTTGAGATTGCCAAGTTGCTTCTCTTTCTCTTTTATAATATCCTCTATGTTCGTTCTTTGAGAACTTGCATTTTCAAGTTCCTTTTTCATCGCATTCAGTTTCTCATCTATCTCAGAAGTCGCGCTTTCTATCTTTTTCCTTTCCTCAAGGAGGTTGTTATATCTTCTCTTTACTTCCTCGAGCGTCTGCTCTGCTATTCGCTTTTGTAAGAGAGCATCCGAACGCTTCCTGTCTTCCTCAATCAGCATGCTCGAATATTTCGCAACTTCTTCTTCTAAAAACTTCAACTGTTCCTGCGCCTCTATGCTCTTGCGCTCAAGTTCCGCAAGTTTTAATTTCGAAGTTTCCACTTGTTCTGAATTCATGCTAAGTTTGCTCGCTAAATCCTTTGCCTTATTTTTTGCACTTTCTATATCCGAAAGAATCTTGTTCAATTCTCCATCTGCAGATACCAACCTATACTGAGTGTCCCTAACGCTCTCTTCATATTCCTTTAGTTTCTCTTCTGAGGATTTTATTTCAAGCATCTTTTCGTTAATCTTCTGCTCCCAATAGGCTTCATCATTCTTCTTCTCTTCTAATTTATTCCTCAGTTCTTTCAATCTTTCATCTAATGGACCTATCTTTTCATGTATCTCTTTTCTCTGTTTCTCAACTTCTTCAATTTCACGAGTAAGTTCTGTTATCATCCTTTCTTTTAACTCCACTTTCAATTGGTCTTCAATTCGCCACTGTGTAACTTTCTCAAGTTCTTTCTTTATTCCATTCAACTCTTTCTCCTTCTCTTTTGACTTTGCTTCCCAATTTTCACCTTCCAAAATTAACTTCTTTAATTCTGCATTTCTCTCCTTTATCTCATCCTCTCTAATCTTAAGTTTTTTCTCCAGTTCTGTATTCTTATAAACAACCTTTGAAAGTTCTGAATTTACATTCTTTAAGTCCTTTTCCAGGTCCTTAAATCTCTGCCTCTTGGCTGTAAGTTCCTCATTCGTTTCCGCAATCGTCATTCTTAACTTATTCAATTCTTCTTCTCTTTTATTTAACTTCTCATTGAGAGAATTAATAGCACCTTGGGCTTCCTTTATCTCATATTTCTTTCCATCTATCTCTCTCTCTTTCTCAGCATACCTTTCTTCAAGTTCAGCCTTATTTTCTCTCAAGGATTGCATTTCCTCATTCAGATTCTTATATTCTTCCTTTAGCACATCTACATACGCAGAAAGTCTTACCACCTTTGCACGCTCTTCTACAATCGCCTCTTTTGTTTTTACAAGTTCGCTCTCCTTCTTTGCAAGCGTCTCTTCTATAAGTTTGTTCGTTTTATAGGTTTTTACAAGTTCTTCTTTCGTCTTTGCAAGTTCATCTTCTTTATTTCTAAGTTGTGTCTCTAAACTCTGAGCAGTCCTTTGCACTTCTGCATACTCCGCCTTTGCTCGCTCTAACTCCTTTTCGGCAAGTTCTGCTTTCAGTCGCTCGTCTGTCCTCTTTACAAGCGCATCTGATAACTTCTCTTTTATCATCTTTGTTTCTTCTGTGGCTCTTGCAATCCTCTTCTCAAAATCCTCTATCTGCACACCAATCTCAGAAAGTTCGTTTCTCGCATTCGATAATTCCCTTTCAAGTATCTTCAGTTTCTGTTCATACTTTTCTCTTTTTTCTTTCTCAATAGGTAAGGTTTCTTTTATTCTCTGAAGTTCCTCTTCCCCGTTCTCAATCTTTAACTCATATTCTAATGCCTTATGCGACTCTTCCTGAAGTTGCGGTTTATATTTTTCTATTTCTGCATCTATCCCTTTTAGTTTCTCTTCCAATGCACTCCTTTTAGAAATCGCCTCCTCAACAAGTTCTTTTACTCCCTTAAGTTCGTCTTCCTTTGTGCTCTCCATACGCTTTATCTCTTCTATTTTCGCAAGGTCTAATTTGTGCTTTTTCTTTAACTTCTCTATCTCTTCAATCATAGAGTTGTTCTTATTTTCTAATTCTATCCTTTCTTTCTGGACAGTTTCATATTCCTCTTTTATCTTTGAAAGTTCTTCTGCAAGCTTGGTTGTCTTCGAACTCTCCTCTAAAACTCTCGCACGTTCTTTCTCAAGTTCTGCTTTCAATCTACTTATCTCTCCTTCTATCTTCTTACCTTTTAACTTCTCTTCTAGTTTCTTCTTGTTTTCTGAATCTAATTCCTTCTTGAGATTCTCGATTTCTTCCTCGCTCATTTATCTAACCTCCCAAGCCGCTCTTTTCTTTCCATCTTTCACTTTTTTCCACATCCCCAATCTCACGATACAGAACATGCAATATACACGCAACAACCGAATTGTATTCTGGAATATCTAAATTCTTTGCCCTTTCGTAGGTCGTTTCAAGTATGCGAATTCCATCCTCTGCCTGTCCATCTTTAAATGCCGCAAGACCTAATGAAACATTCGAATATGCAATCCCATATTCATCAAATATATTTTCAAAAATTACAGATGCATTCTTCAAATATAGCAAAGCATCCTTCAAATCGCCTCCTGAGACTAGCAGGGTTTGACCAACCTTTAAAGTCCCATATCCCGCCCCTTCTTTAGAACATGCCCTTTCTGATTCTTCGACACATTTTCCATAGTACTCAACACTTTTCTCAAAATCTCCATTTTCAAATGCAATGTTTCCAAGAACATTTCTCGCCTCTGCCGCAATCTCAAATAACCTCTTTTCCTTCTTCTTACTTAAAATATTTATCGCTTTCTGCAAATACAGCATTCCTTCTTCTTTCTCACCTTTCTTTGAGAGAACCTCTCCAAGCCGAATATATACTCTCCCAACCTGATACACTGATTTTGGCTCGATGGATTTAGATTCGTCCTTGCTTAATAACTCAATGCATCTCTTAAGGTCTTTCTCTGAAGATTCATAATCGCTAAGCTGCCTATATACCCAGGCTCGCGTTTGATACAGATCCACCAAGCCGACTAAATCCCCTACTTCATTCAAAGTTTGTATCGAATTACTCAACTCATTTATCGCATGCATCCATCTTTGTTTCAAATCCTCTTTTGGCTTTTTACTAATCTCATCTTTCCAACTAAACAGTCTTTCAAGAAGTATTTTTGCTACACATATTTGATGAGTATATTCAGATAAAATATCCCATCTTCCCCAAGATGCTAAGATATCGTGTTTCAATCCCATTAACATGATTGCATCTTTTGGTTGTATCTTGTTCTCAAGTCTTCTTATCGCACGCATCAACTCTTCTTCGTTTCCTCCATCGAGCAATTCATACCCTTTCAAAGAAATAATCTTGCACGCATACTCATATTCGCCAGATTCTATAAGATGTTTTATTGCTTTCGTTGGATGCCTCTCCTCAAAATATTTGGCTGCTTTCAAATGGAGTTTAGAGATTTCATTTTTTGATAGTCTTGAAAGAAAATATTCCTTTATCAAATCATGCATTTCATAGTTCTTATCTTTCTCTTTAACTATCCCTTTTTCAATAAGACTGTCTAAAACTCTTGGCTTGGCAATCTCTCTAATGTATTCGTATTCTGCAGAAGAGAACAGAACTGATAATGCCTCGCACAATTTCGTTTCTTCAGAATCTATCTTTTTTGCAATCTCCTCTCCTACAAACTTCATTGCATCGCACGATTCTGTAGTAAACATATCGTCCGCAAGTTCCAGTGCAAGAGGATGCCCCCCTGTTATCGAAATTAACTTGCTTGGCTCGATTCTAGGATGAAGGTTTTTAATAAACTCAAAAGCACTCTTCTCGTCCAGGCCTTCCAAATTCATTTCGTATACTATCCCCTCTAAAGTGGCACGCCTTCTATCATAAAAAGGAACGTGCTCCCTTTCAAGAACAAGCATATTAACATTAAACTCTATAATTGCAAATGCCATCGCTTTTAGAAACTGCAAAATTCTTTCAGATGCATTATGGACGTCATCAAATACAATTATCGAACCTTCTGGAAATTCGTTTAGGATAAGGTACGAAGTCTCTGTGATATCAAGTTCCTGAGGAACAGATAAATGTCGCATAAGTTTCGGCTTTCCAAGTTTAGACAAATGATGCGAAAACGCACTTAACACATTCCTAAGTGAATCCCATTCTTTTATCTTATAATAGAATTTGAATTCTGGTTTATGCTCTGCTAATAACTTTGCTGCAAGCGTAGTTTTGCCAATCCCTGCAATACCGCGCACAACTATAATTTTTCGTTTTTTAAGCATATCACGAATTAGTGCAAGTTCTCTATCTCTTCCAAAAAAGTGTCTTATTTCTGGTAATACCATCGATGATTTTATACATTCAAATTTATCAATGATGTCCTTGTATATATCATCAGAGTATATGTCGCGAGAATACCTTGCATCCTTTTCCTTTTCTTGCTTTGTGAGCGTTGCTATATTATAGACATTCTGTTGATTTTCATTTATCATGCTTGCAGTTGGTTCTTTACTTGTTTCTAACTCCTTTATCTCTTTGAGTTTTAAATCTTCATCGAGCATACTAAGTATTTCTCCATAACTCTTTCTCATTCTTTTCTTTAATTCAGAAATGGGAATTTTTCCATCAGGGAGCGTAACTTCAATTTTTTCGACCTCGTCCTTAATCTTCTTTGCTTGCCAAATCCCATCCCATTTCAGAAAATAGACTGCTTTACGCTGTTTTGAGCCTTCGACATGGCTAAGTTTACTACCTACATATCCGCAATCTATAAGTTTTTTCATATTTTGCATAAAATGTTTTCTATGAATAGAAACTGCTCTTGAAATCCCTTCTTGGGAAACCTCAAAAGGAGCATCAAAGCATCCTTCAATGTCTGGATAATCAAGTAGATGAAGCAACATTCTTTCCGAAACTGTTAAGGATGGTTTCTTTGCCATTGAGGTCAAAGGAGCATTAACGTTATCTTATATATTTGTAGCGATTGTATTTTAGGATTAAATGGTAGTTTAGGATTATTTAGGTTGTTTTTTAGATTGCATGATATAATGATTGTATAATGGTTGCACGATATGATGTAAGTATTTAAGGGCGAAAATCACTTTCCCCATGGGACTATTATGGATGAGAAAGGTACATTGCAAGAACTCGAAGAAGAGGTTGCAAGAACAGAACGCATGCTTCAAGTAAAGGCTGCTTTGGACTATCTGATAATGTTAATCGACCCGAAATATAGAAATGCATTCGAGAAAGCAGAAAAGGAAGCACAAACTCCTGAAGAACTTATGCATCTTGTAGACCTTGCGAAAAGACACTTGGGACAAAAGGCATTAATTGAAATACTCAAGATGGATACAGTTAAAAACAGCGAATGAGCAACGAAAAAGAAAGATAAAATATAATGAAATATGACGAAGTAGGGTTGGGAAAAATGAAATTGCTATATAAAGGGAAGGCAAAGACAGTTTACGAATATGATAAAGATACTTGTGTAATCGAGTTTCGAGATGATATTACCGCATTCGATGCAGTTAAGAAAAATACAATTCCAAAAAAAGGGTACTATAATTGCCAGATATCCTCGAAACTATTCGCACTCCTTGAGAAAAATGGCATAAGAACTCATTATCTTAAAGTAGACGAAAAAGATGGAAATAAGATGTTTGCGAAAAAGGTAGATATTATAAAATTAGAAGTAATCGTGCGTAATATCGCAGCAGGCTCCATAACAAAGATGTATCCGATACCAGAACGAACAGAGTTCAAAGAGCCAATCGTAGTTTTAGACTATAAAGATGATAAATATCACGACCCCATGGTGAATGAAGATATTGCAGTCGCGCTCAATTTAGCATCAAGAGATGAGTTAGCACAGATTCGTGCAGTTGCGTTGAATGTAAATGAGGTTTTAAGAAAATACTTTGACGGCTTGGGAATTCTTATTCCAGATTTTAAACTTGAATTTGGCAGAAACAAGACTGGGATTCTTGTTGCTGATGAAATATCGCCTGATACATGTCGTTTCTGGGATAAATATACGAAAAAGTCGTTTGATAAAGATGTGTTTAGGTTCGATAAAGGAGATGTAATCGCAGGATACAGAGAAATATACGAAAGAATAAATAAGCAGAAGAATACTTAATAAGAATTTGATATAAAATTTAATATACCAAGAAGCAATGGAGATTATGGTGGTTGAAATTGGCTAGCGAGATAAAAAGGCTTATACTCGATGTGCTAAAACCGCATTATCCATCTATAATAGAACTTGCAAAACGTTTGTCAGTAATAGAAGGCGTTTCGGGTGTGTCTTGCGTACTCGATGAAGTTGACCAGAACACTGAAAGTATAAAGATTACCATAGAAGGTCCGAATATAGATTATGATGCCGTAGAAGATGTAATAGAAGAATGTGGCGCAGCAATCCATTCTATAGATGGCGTATCAGCAGGGACAAAACTCGTAAACGATGTTGAAACACCACAGGACAAATAAATAGCAAATAAATAAAGAAAAATAAGTAAAGAATGAAAATAGAATGAGATGTTAATTTTTTGTTCTCTTTTGCACTTTTATCATTACTTTTATCATCTGTACTTTTTTTTTATCACTTTGGAGCAGCCATTTTTTGTGCATATTCGAATGCAAGTTTTGCCTGCTCTGCGGTATTTGTCTCTGCTTCTTCGAATGTCTTTGCTTCGTTTACTATGAACGAAAGGGACCTCAATCGCCAGAGAATAAATGCAATTTCGTGAAAGGCAGGGTTGAATTCTTCTGCGATATAACTCCTGGTCAGCGTATCGAGTGTGCGGACCCATACGTGCCTATCAAGAAGTTTTGATTTTTCCTTGAACTCATTTATAGAACGTATCTTTAGCATGTCCATAAGGAGATATTCATCATCGAAATCTACCTTGAGGAACTTTTTCAGACCGTCTCCGTCAGTATGGTTATTTGGCAGGATTTTCTCTAATGAGGATATGAACGATTCAATCTCAAAATCGACATTTACATACTTTTGTGTGCGCACATCTTCGCCTATACGTTCGACTTGAGTATGCTCTTTTGGTAATACTTTAATAAGTGATTTTGAAAATTTAGGGATTGACACATTTCTTTTATGATAGAATACCTGTTTTGCAGCCTCATCGAAACAATCTATTAGCATACCTCTAAGTTCTCCAACTGATTTCTTTCCATGTGTCTTTTGCGTAAGATAATATTCGCCCATTTTGAACCCGCCCATGACTGTGTTTATCGTCATAAAGGTATCGATGCCCCAGGTATGTGGTGGAGCCGTGCAACATGTAAGGAGATGTTCTGCAACTTCTTTTGTCATACATAACTCGCCGCCTAGTGGCTGGTTTACGTCTTTTGCTTCGGGGAAATACATTGCTATAAGTGGTCTTGTGATATGTCTTGTAATTTGAGCATCGAATGGGGCTCTATCATAATATCCTCTTGACATTCCCAAGTTGTCTTTACTTATCGAATCAATTAGAATATCGAACCATTTTGTTGTTATGGATGTGATATCTGCGTCTATGAATGTTATCATCGAATGCCCATCTTTCAATGCTCTTTTAATACCGGTGTACATCGCGCCTCCTTTACCTGTATTTCTTAACACAGAACCGAAAAGTTTTATCTTTTTCCCGTATTTCTTTTCATATGAAGGTATTTCTTTTTCGAGAAGAGTCCAAGTATTGTCAGTTGACCAGCCGTCGACAATGTAGGCTTCATCAATCTTACCAGAAGCCAAGCCAACATCTACGATATGCAAAGGATTCAACTTTTCGTTTTTCTCCGGAACAATTAATACGTTAGACATGCAGACAAAATCTCTTGAAAAGGTATAAGACCCTATTTTGAGGAAAGATAAAGAAATCTTTTTGAGGCAACTTCTGTGGAAATTGAAGAAAAGTGATTTATAGGAATGTAGAATGAGGCTTGGGTGATAATGTGTTATTAGCATTGGTCATTTAGCAAATGGATATATGGTGAGGTTAATGGTAAGCGAGTTTACAGTAGAGGATAGGGTCGAAGAGATGCGAAAGTTGATTAATGCAAAGAGGCACGTAAGTATTATAGACGAAGTAGGTGTGATGTCTCCAATCTCTTTGTCAGTGGTGCTACCTACGATATCTCGTGAAAGATACGTGCCTGCGCAATATAACTTTCGTATGGCTGCTATAGGACAGATTTTTAAAGAATTGAACAGGCTAATATCCATGGGATATGTAGATGAAGTTATAATAGTAGATGGCTCGCTTAATAAAGACGGAAAGATACAATATAACCACATGAGAGATATTATAGACATTGCAAGAAAAGAGATAACTCTATTTTCAGACCAAATAGAGATGATTAGAAAACATAGAAATGTTGCAGAACTTGCTAAAAGAGGGATGTTCGACCCGATAATAAAGATATTCCATCAGAAGGACGCGGCAATACAAGAGACCATGCAAGCGTTTGGCGTACTGAAACTGAACGAACTGCACGAAATTCCGAAAGGTAAAGGGGCAGCTCTTTGGCTTTCAGTCCCAGTTTCTTCTGGCGATGTCATTGGTTTTTTTGATTCTGATAACAGAGTTTTCTCTTCGGAATCAGTGGTCCTTATGACCATACCAATCATAGTGAAATGGCAGCCTGGTCATTTTACTTCAGATGTGAAATTCATAAAAGCGTTCTATCGAAGATTAAAGATTCGTGAACTTAATGCAGATAAGTTTTCGCTTGGAGGTAGGGTTACTAGGCTTGTTGTTCCTCCGTTATCTAATATGATTGTAAAAAGGGGGATTTTAAAAGGGATTGAAAGTTTCAGGTATCCATTGTCAGGCGAAATTGCAGCATGTAGAGAATGTATGCGAAAATTCAAGTTCTATGCGGGGTTTGGAGTTGAGATAGGGCATCTTATTCAGGTTGTAAGAGAGTTGAACCTTGAGAATGTAATGGAATCAGACATAGGCATCTTTCAGCATTTTGAACAGCCTGACAATGCTATAGAAGAGATGGTTCGTGAAATCGCCACTGCTTATTTTTACTCGCTGACGCCCGAGGAACTTTCAAAGATTGATGACAGAGACATATATTCTGAATTTATCGATGAGGCAAAAAGAGTGCTTGCGAAATTCGAAAAGACATTTCTTGAAGAAGTAAACGAACTTAAAAGAGAACTCGGAATGGAATATGTTTATGATGCTGAAAGTGAGCGCTCTCATATAGAGACGTATGCAAAGATAGTCTGCGAATGTTTCAAAGAGGCAAAGGAACGAAAGAATCCGCCGTTAGTTCTAAAATCCTGGGACGAAATCCGAAAGAAGGTTGATTATTTTCAATTTAGAGAAGTGTTAAGAAGAAAAGTGAATATCTCCACATATAGATTAATGGAACTTCAGGGTATGGTGTGATGAAAAATAGAATAAATTCTGAAAAAATCGAAGATAAAGGATATGCTGGCTTGGCATGCATAGATATGGATGGAACTTTAGTAGAAGATAGACTTGTGTATAAACTTGGTCTTTTTCTAGGGATATCAGATAAAATTAACGAAATTCTCGAAGATATGCGTGAACATCGTATTCGTGGGTTCGAAGGGAGCGAACAAATTGCAAGACTTCTGAAAGGCGTTTATCTCGACGATATAAAAAGAATTGCGCATGATATGAAGATATCAGAGGGTGCAGAAAAGTTTGTGGAATATCTGAAGTTGCGAAATTATCTTGTATGCATAGTTACAGATTCCTATGTGCAGGCAGCAGAGGTTGTAGGCTCGAAAGTAGGGATAGAGTACGTTTGGGGAAATAAGTTAATAGTAGAATCAGGGATATGCACAGGCGAAATTAAGATGCCTTTGGGTTGCAAAGGTGATGTAGAATGTAGGTATCATTCGGTATGCAAGTTGTATGCACTTCAGACAATTGCACAAGAGGAAGGAATATCTCTTGAAAAGACTATTGCGATAGGAGATTCAGAATCAGACTTATGCATGATAAAAGAAGCGAACTTGGGTATTGCCTATAGGCCGAAGAGCGAAGAGTTAAGAAAAGTTGCAAAGATTGTCATCGATACGAATTTTTATGAGTTGTTAGATGTTGTAAAAGAAAAAATATAGAAATAGATAATACAAAGCATACAATTGATAATATAAAGAACCCCGCTCTAGGATTGTGGGATGAGAGAATGATAACTTCTCGGTGAAAATGATAAAAAGTTTCGGAAAAAGAGGATTTTCTTTTTTTACTGTTCGTTCAATTTTCAAGCATGGATTCCAAAAATAAAAGCCATGATATAAACCATGATAGAAATAATGACTGCGAGAAAAGGGATACAAATGGAAAGAAAGAGGATAACATAACAAATTTACCGCCTGAGATATACGAATTTTTCTCCAAGCCTGGATGTCTTCTTCTTATACAAGGTGGGGCAGGTTGTGGTAAAACACTTATGGCTTGGGAAATTCTAAACGAAATCTCAGGTGGAAAAGGGATATACCTATCTACAAAAATACCAGAGATTGCATTCTCTACTCAATTCGAATGGATGGATGAAAAATGGAGAAGACGCATGGTAAAGTTTTTGGAAATTTCAGATGGAGACAAGATGATAGATAGAATTGTAAATCATTTATGTAATGATAGTCCCGAAGGAAAAAAATCTGCATTAGATAAGTTAATAGAATGCAAAAAGCCGAATAAAATAGTGGTTGTCGATAGTGTTGAATGCTTTTCAAAAAGATATGGTATGCTACCAGAAGATTTCTTAATTCAATTGCGTAGCCATTTTGTAGATTGTGGAGATGCAAACCTAATTGCAATTTCAGATTTGAATACTTCATCTGCAATCTATGAAAATGCAGATGGTATAATCACTTTAAGAAAAGAGAAACACGATGGAAGAATAATAAGGATTGCAGAATTTAATAAATTAAGTCATGTGATGATAAAACAATCAAATCATCTGTTTACACTCTGTAATGAAAGAGTATTTTTCATTCCCTCATTTCCTGTATATCCGCCATGTGAACTTGTTAGAAACATAAATAGACCTTGGAAACCTTTGCATGCGAGTAAAGGACGGGTCTCAACAGGTAGTCCAAGCCTGGACGAAGTTCTTAACGGTGGATTAAAAATTGGTGATTACTTATTATTTATCTCAGATACAGATATTCCGGATAAAGTTGCTTTTCTAATTGCGATTCCATTCATAGCAAATACGCTTATGTTAGGAGGTTCAGTTGCAATCATTCCGACTTTAGTTGGAACCTTAGATGATATAATTGAAGTATTAAATCCTTTTGTTGATAAAAATAAACTTAAACATAATCTTGGCTTTGTAGTCGAAGAAACAATGGGTGAGAAAGAAGAAGAGAACGAGATAGTTGTAAACAAATATCCAAACTTAGATGTGGATAGCCATATCTGGGATGAAGCAAACGAAGTTTTAAGAAGACGTGGCAATTTATTATCTCGAGTAATTGCAATTGATTATTTAGAAGCCCGATATGCAAATCAGCAAGTAAGTTTGTTTAGAACACTTACTAATTCTATTCTACAATCTCATAGAAAAGGGTATGTTACAATGGCATTTTTGCGAAAAGGCTCTCAGCAGGAAAAGAACATACTTCCTTTCGTGGATGGGATATTCAGAATCTCAAGCAAGCATGGGGCAATTGTTATTTACGGTGAAAAACCCATCACGCCAATGTATGCAGTTTTACCAGATTATTCTGCGGGCTTGGGAAGGGTAAAACTTCAGTTACTTACCTAAATTCACCTTATTAACCCTCATTTAGATTACACACATTCAGATTAATTAGATCAATTTAAATAATTAGATTAATTTAAATCTCAGAACTTTGAGAGTTTTTTTGTAGTCTTTTTACTATTTAATCCTATTTCTATTTAGTAATCCTGCGAGCATGAGCATATCCACAGTAACAATACCTACGAGAGATTCTGCGATTTTTGCTGCACGTGGAGCAAAGCATATATCGTATTTTCCATCTGGAACTATGATTGCTTCTTCGCCTGTATTCATATCTACGGTTCTTTGTGGCAATTTAGCAGTCGGCGGTTTGACTGCACATCTAAATGTTATTCTTTCGCCAACAGTAATTCCTCCGAGGATTCCTCCTGAATTATTTCCTTCTAATCTAAATTTATCATTCTTTGTAATTTTCTCGGTGTATTTAGAAAAATTCATTTTACCTGTCTCCACTCCCAAGCCTACTTCTACTGATTTTACGCCTGGAATAGATAATAGTGCGGCGCCTATTTCTGATTGGAACTTTGCGAAAATAGGTTCGCCTAAACCTTGTGGTGCATTCTCTAAGTATAATTCGAAAATACCGCCGAAAGATTCGCAGGTGCGTGCATTTATTTCTGCGAGCATATTTTCAAGGCTTGGTTCGTATGGATACCCTGCGAGCGAGATGACTTTCGACCGAATGCTTGCTCCTTTCGTAGATAAAATTTTGCGTGCAATAGTTCCTGCAGGGATAATACCCGAAAAGACACGACCAGAAGCGCGCCCACCACCTCTTATATCGTGTATTCCATATTTTATTTGATATGCAAGTTCTGCATGTCCGGGTCTTGGTTTACCTTTGATTTTTTCGTAACTCTCCGAATTAATTTTTTTATTTTCAATCACAATACAAATAGGTGTGCCTAGAGTTATTCCATCTAAAATTCCAGACAAAATTTTGGGTTTATTTGGTTCTCTTCTTGGAGTTAACAATGGTGAATCAATCCATTTAAGGTCATCTTCAAGTTCTTTTTCGGAGATTCCAAGCCCTGCTGGACAGCCATCTATTACGCATCCTATTGCCTTTCCATGTGATTCTCCGAATGAGGTTACACGAAATAGTTTGCCGATAGTATTCATATTTGAGCATTAGTAGAGTGCTATATATTTTTACCGAAAGGGCATGAAAAGAATTACAAAAAGCAGATTCTACTCAATTATGAGATAGAATTTTAAAAAACACGCCTAAAATTTCATTAAGGAAGATTTTGTTCATGGAAATAGTATGGAATGTGAATGCAACTGCGAATTGCCTGCATGCTCTATACGAAATAAGGCAGTTTCGAGAAAACTTATATCTGCGATTGGAGTAACTATTTTGATTGCGATAGTTGAGATAATTGGCGGGTTCTTGACTAATTCGCTTGCTTTGTTATCTGATTCTGCACATGTGTTTGGTGATGTTTTTGCACTTTTGATATCTTTCACTGCAATCGAACTTTCAAAACGTCCTGCGAATATAAAAAACACCTTTGGGTTACATAGAATAGAGATTTTTGCATCGATGATAAATGGAATTTCTCTTGTGTTTATTGTCTTATTAATATTCTACCATGCGTACGAGCGATTGCTTGCTCCTCCAAATATACGAAGTTTAGAAATGTTTTTAATTGCCCTTTTCGGCTTGGTAGGTAATGTTTGGGTATCTTTTAGGCTGTCTGGGCATCATGATTTGAATGTGAAAGGTGCGTATCTGCATGTTCTTGGCGATACCTTATCTTCGTGTGCGGTGATTGTTGGTGGAATTGTCATGTTTTTTACTGGAAATAATGTTCTTGACCCAATCCTATCAGTTTTAATAGGTGTGATTATACTCATAGGTTCTTTTAGATTAGTTCGAGATTCTGTCTCTATACTTATGGAATCTACGCCGAAACACATAAAGACAGAAGAACTTATAGATGGAATGAAAAAGATAAATGGAGTGCAAGGTATCCACGATATACATATATGGAGCATATGTTCGAATCTGCATGCTCTTTCTGCACATATTCTTGTTGACGAGATGCATCTTTCGCAAACTCCTTTGATAATTTCTGATATAAACAAATTTCTAAAATCGAAATATCGGATAGCATATACCACCCTTCAATTCGAATGTATAGATTGCGGAAAATGCGAAGTTCATGACATAAATTCTTATGACGAACATGAAGAGCATTCGCATGATACGAGCAAGGAAGAATCGCAAGGCAAATAGTGAAGAATAACGGTTATTTGGAATTGAATGGAACCAAAACGAAAGGTTTATTGGAAAAAGAAGCCTTTGAGGGGACGATGCCGACGATATACCAGATAAAGGCAGAGATTTGCGAGATTGGAAAAAGGATGTATAACAGAGGTTTTGTAGCGAGCAATGATGGTAACATTACAGTAAAGATAGGCGATGACGAATATCTTGCAACTCCAACAGGTGTGTCAAAAGGGTACATGAACCCTGAAGATATAATTGTGGTAGATTCGAAGGGCGAAAAGAAGTTTGGAAGTTTGCGTCCATCGTCTGAAATAAAGATGCACATGCTTATCTACAGAAGGCGTGAAGATGTGAAAGCAGTAGTCCATGCGCATCCTGTTACCGCGACTGCATTTGCAGTTGCAGGTATACCTCTAACACAATGTGTTCTGCCCGAAATCATAGTTACTATGGGAGCAGTTCCGTTAGCATCGTATGCAACACCCTCGACGGAGGAAGTACCGAATTCGCTCTTGCCATACATAGATAAAGCAGATGCGATAATGCTTGCGAACCATGGTGTTGTTACTGTAGGAAAAGATTTACTTGAAGCCTATCATCGTATGGAATCAGTGGAACATTTTGCAAAAGTGCTCTTTCATGCACTTCAATTAGGCAATGTAAATTATCTGTCAAAAGAGAATGTAGATGCGCTGATTAAGGTAAGAGAGAAGATGGGCTTGGGCGGTAAAAAATACGAATGTGAAGTATGTAGTGTAACAGATTGCCCACTTAGGAAATAGATTTAGAAAATGGATTTAAGAGATTTCTATTGAGAAATGACATCAATCAAACCAGATTCTTTTACAATTCTTGGTATTACATCTTCCCAGGCAACAGCCATTATGTGTATTCCTTTAACACCTTTGATTTTTCGAATTGTTTCTATGGTTTCGAGTGCAATCTTTATTCCTTCTTCTTTTTTGTCAGATGCCATCTCCATTCTTTGTATTAGAGAATCAGGAATTGAGACACCTGCAACGTTCTCTTTCATGTTTCTAAGCATCTTAGGTCCCTTAATTGGCAGGACGCCTGCTATTATGTGTAATCTATTATCCAATTTCCTAGAACGAACAAGTTCCATGAACTTCTCGAATCTTGGAATATCAAAAACGGCTTGGGTTTGTATAAATTGAGCACCTGCATTTGCTTTTTTTTCAAGACGAATAACTCTAAATTCAAACGGGTCAGCGAACGGATTTGCTGCTGCACCTATGAAAACATTTGGAGGTTTTGTAAGTTCTTTTCCTCCAAAATCTTTTTTCTCATCTCTCATCTTTTTTATTATAGAAATGAGTTGGATAGAATCTAAATCGTAAACATTCTTAGCGCCCTTGTGGTCGCCCATGCTCTGATGGTCTCCTGTCAAGCAGAGCACGTTTTTGATACCTAGCGAGCAAGCCCCTAACAGGTCGGACTGTAATGCAATCCTGTTTCTGTCTCTGCAAGTCATTTGCATAATGGGTTCCAAGCCCTCTTGCATCATTATTAAAGAAGATGCAAGACTACTTAGCCGAACGACTGCTCGCTGGTTGTCAGTTACATTTACTGCATCCGCGTATCCTTTCAAAATTCTTGCACGTTCTCTAACATATTCAGGGTCGGCGCCTTTCGGAGGTCCAAGTTCTGCTGTAACTACGAATCTATTTTCGCATAACTTTTTCTGAAGGTAACTTGGTTCACTTGCCTGTCCTGTCATCTTACACTCTCCTTTAAGACTCTTCGAGGACCTCCATCTCTTGCATAAGACCAGTCTTTTGGCATGCGCAATTTTATCAAATCATCTAAACGACCGAATTTAATCATTCTCTCGTAAATTAACTGCCAGGCACAATCCTTTGTTCTATCGACTTCGCATTTTCCATTCTGAGAACCTCCACAAGGACCATTAAGTAGGTTCTTTGCACATCTTGCGATTGGGCAAATGCCATAAAATTCGTCTAAAATACAATCTCCACAAAGGGCACATTTTTCATTCCAAATCCCTCTTTCAATAGGAGCACCTGCACATTTTGTATCTAGCGCAGGAACAACATATGCATCAGGAAATATATCAGATACAAACTGAACTCCAACACCGCATGCCATCGATAAGATAGCATCTTTGTCTTTTACCTTATCAGCAAGTTGCAGAACAAACTCACGCTCGCATTGACGTTCGACTGTTGCTTCAGTAACTTCTCGAGCAATCCCTAACTTCTTTGCTCCAAGCCTTAACATCTCTGCTAAAATCTCAACTTCTTTTTGTCCCCCTGCAAGGCAGACTGTTACACAACCTCCGCATCCTACAATAAGTATCTTTCTCTTTCCTTTTAACATTCTTTCTATCTTCTCATAACTCTTCCTTTCTGCAACAATCATTTGCTCACCATTTTGCTATTTTCAAAATCTCATTTTCAAATTTAGATTCGTTCGCACGCGAGGCGTTTAGGAAAGTAACAGAACAATCTAACGATAGTTCTTCTATTATTTTTTTTGCCTCTTGGGAACGTCTTCTTGCCCAATTCGAACCTGTGCGGTATCTGCAGTTTCCTTCTAAACAACCAACTATTACCAAATGCTTATCTCTTTCAAATGCCCGCAGAATTTCAATCAATTCTATACTTCCAGAACATTCGACTTCTTTACATTCGAATTTGTATTTTTCAACCATCTTTTTTCTAAACTCCTCATTCCCCAAAAGAGAATTCTTGCAATAGAAAACGAACATTACCTCTCCCTCTTTATAGCCTTTGCAGGACATTCGTATGCGCATACTCCACATCCACAACACAAATTCTTATCTATGAACGATTTCCCACTATCTCCAAATTTAGGGATACCAAAAGGACATACGCGCATACAAGTAAGGCACAATCTGCATGAACCTTCATCAACAAAGTAGGCGTTTGGCAGGTCGCTCGAATACTCTTTATTCGAAAACAAATCTGGGATGTTTATTTTTTCTGAAAAATCTCCAAGATAGAATATACCTGTTCGGTTACTAATACGCATCTCTGCAATCCAAGAATACTTTTCGTAATCTTTTGGCAGGTGCATATTTTCAGGTAAGATTATTCTTTTTCTTTCGTCATCGACAACGATTAAATCGTAATTTATGGCAATCCTTTCTCCAAGCACCTTATCGAAGAAATGTATATTTTTTCCATCAAAATTTAGGTCCGAAACTTCGCATCTAAAGAACCTAACTCCATTTTTTGCACATTCCTCGTAAATTTTCTCTTTTTTCCCTTTGCAATCTATCCCATTAGATATGAAATATAAGTTTGCATATCTTGAGGCACGAAGCGAGTTGCCAAGCGCCTGAACACTATCCAAGCCGTCATGCAACACAACAATCTTTTTTCCGATAATTTGCTCAATAGGCATCTTACTAAATTCTGATTGCGGTACTCCTTCATGTATGACATATCTCTCCTTACAGTTTTCTATTATTATGGCATCGCAATCTATCTTCTCGCTCTTTCCAAGATAGTTTAGTGTTATTTTTAAATTTCCAAGATGTCCACTTATGTCTTCTATCCTTATCTCTCCTTTGTCAAATAATAGGACATCTGCATAACTTGAAATCAGTCTTGCGTATTCTTCTCCTCTTTCTGTATTGGATATTATTACAATCCTTCTTTTCTCCATTTTATTCACGCTTCGCGTTCATTTTTGACATCAGTTCTTTTGCAGATTGGTAGCCTGAATTTATGGATTCTATGATATCCATGGGTCCTCTTAGTGTTCCTGCAGTTACTATCGGAAGTGGTGCATATGACCTTTCTGCAAAACCGTCGACTAACTCTAACCTGAACATAGAGGCAAGCGCTTGGTTACTCGATGACGGTAAAAGCCCGGTTGATAAAATAATACGGTCGTATTTATCTTCGCATGGCTCCTCGTTCTCTGAGGTGTATCTCACAACAACCTGGTTATTATCCAAAACAAATTCTCCTATCTTGGCTCTTATGTATCTTACATTCTCGATTTCACGCATCTTTTTATCTCTCAAATCCAGGTAAAATACTGTTACGCTCGCACCCTTTTCTGTTGCTCTTTTTGCAAACCTTGCTGCATACTTACAACACACTCTTGAACAGTAGTTAAAATGCCTGTCCCTCGACCCATGGCATTGCACAAAGGCGACCTTTTCCCCTTTCTCAAAATCGTGGGCGATTCCAAGCCTAAATTCACGTTCAAATCTCGCACCACTTATTACCCTATCGGTCTCTTCGTTTGATTTGTATATATCATGACCTGTTGCAAGAACTATACCATCTACCAAGCGTTCGACAGTCTGCTCTCTTTGCTCTATTCTCAAACAGGCTTTGCTTTCTAAAAATGACACGCCTACTATCTTGCTTTCTAACATTATCTCTATCTTCTTTTCTTTCTTTACTCTATCAATCAATTTTAGCCCAGAGCACACTCCGCATTCAAGACATTCTATTTCTCCTTTACATGATAATTCATTCAACTTTCCGCCTAACATACCTGCTTGCTCGATAAGTAGAACAGAGTTATCTTTTGCAAGTTCAAGAGCAGCCGATATCCCCGATGGACCGCTCCCTATTACCGAAACTACTCCAACCATCGAAACCAAAAAATCTTTGTAATATTTAATAATGACTATTCATGCTACTATATCGTTAGCATGCATTCTATCATGCACACTCAATATAATATATATGGCATCCAAGAATATAATCTCAATATCCAAGCCTGTATATTTATCTGTATGGAATTTGATATGGGTGCAAGTGATATAATGGCTTGGAAAGTTTTCTGTATAGAACCTGCAAAAATAAAAGAAATCGACGAAGCATTGAAAGATGATATCGTATCAAGACAGAGCATATATATCCGAGATGCAAAAGCCCTAGGCTTGGATAATAAAGTTAGGTATGTTCTCGTCGAAGGAGATGCTAAAGCAGTAGATAGAGCAGTGGAAATATTTACCAAATTCGCAAAGATAGCTCCAGAGAACGAAGGCAACGACGTTAGAAACAGAATAAAATCGTTCGAAGAGGATGCTGCAAGCGGTATTGGCAATATCTTTGGTGAATAATCACAACTTTTCTAACAATTTTATTCTTTCTGACCTGTCAAGTTTTTGCGGTTTGTCTTGTTTTTCCTGATGATGCATAGACTTTTCTACTTTCTCTACTTCTTTTGCTTCTGCAAGTATCACTTGTTCCCCTTTCTCCACACGCTCAACTTTCTCTGCTTTTTCTATAGGCTCTATTTTTGTAATTTTTTCGGTCTTTTTAACTTTCACTTCGGTATTTTCTTCTTTTTCATCCTCTGCGTGCTCGTGAATTCTTATCTGTTTTGGACGCTCTTCTTGCATAAGCCTTATCTTTCCATCTTTTACTGCAATCGGCACATATTCAAGAGAATGATTTGCACCTATGAGTTTTAAACATGCAAACTTTCTAACCTCACGAGCTCCTTCCGAAGTATCTCGCTTTATATGAAATATGCCATCGCAGAACAATTCTATCCCATCGCCGCATATCTCATCAGGCGTATGTGTCTCGTGCGTAATTATCGCAGTTAAATTCAGTTTCGATAAAAGTTCAACAAAGGAGAGCATTTCCGCATTCCCAGATATATTGAATATAGCACGAACTGCATCTATCGAATCAAACGCTATTAAATCGCATCCAACCTCAGAACGCATGTTTTCTACTTTTACACGAAGTATGTTCTGCCAACTTGTCTGCTTTACTCCAAAATCGTCTATCTTCTCTCTTACCCAATCTTTATCAACGATCGCAAATCTTTCGCGGACCTCGTTATATTTCATTCCAAAAGATTCCATCTGCATAAGTAGTTTGCCTAGTGGCTGGGCAAACGAAAAGAATATACATCCAAGCCTATCTCTTTTCGCATTGTTGAACAATATCGAAAATGCAAGCGAAGTCTTTAGCATTCCGGGCATCCCACATAATAATACAGTGGTTCCATGTGGGATGCCTCCATCGAGATATTTATCCAATCCTTCTATGTATGTCTTTATGTATTTCATCCAAGCCCTCTTTCATTCATTCTTACTAAGTTGAGATTGCAAACATCTATTTACTTCATGTTTAGAATCCGTATTGCATCTTGTTCAGTCAAATCCATCGATTTTAGTATATATTTCAAGGCTCTTCTTGTGATTGCATCGACTTCTTTGTTGCTTGCTTCCTCATCAAGTTGATTTGTAGCATTGTTGTAATATTCAAAACCAAATTCCTGATAGTAGAATTTTGCATTCTCTTTATCAAGTTCGGCTGCTTTAGAATACGCGTTTTCTGCATCATCGAACTTCCCTATGTCAAGATAGAATGCTCCAAGCCTTGTGTAATAGAACGCGTTCTGTGGGTCAAGTTCAATTGCTTTCTTGTATGCATTGATAATCTCATCTTCGGAGACTTTTGTCACACCAATGCTTGCTTCTGCCTTTCCAAAATATGCACGCGCACATGTAGGGTCTAACTTAATTGCTTTGTTGTATTTCGCAAGCGCGCCTTTAAAGTCCATCTCATTCAACAATCTGTCTGCTGCCTTAACTTCTTTTTCCGCAGCCTCTGATACCATTTATCTTTCCCTCCATACTTTATGATTATTAGCAAGGTAGGTAAAAGTTGATACATGGGATAAACCTTTTGGCACGAAATACCTGGTGTTTGAGAAATGTTAATATATTGTAAGTTATATTTCACTCAATCAATATATGAAAGATGGATATCGACAATAGATAGGTGGTAGAATGGCAATATGGCAAGGAAGATCTGTCAGAAAACCCTCCGGTGGTAGACTTAGGTTAGCAAGGAAAAAAAGGAAATTCGAAATTGGCGGTGAACCTACTTGGCCAATGGTCGGCGAAGATAAAAGCAAGAAAGTGAGAACTAGAGGCGGAAATTTCAAAATAAAGGTTACAAGTGTAAAAAGCGTAAATGTTACCGACCCAAAAACAGGAAAGGTAACAAAATCGAATGTTACTACAGTTGTAGAAAACGCGGCAAATCCACACTTTGTCCAACGAAACATAATTACTAAAGGTGCAATAATAAAAACAGACCTAGGAAAGGCAAAAGTTACTTCGCGACCTGGGCAAGATGGCGTAGTAAACGCAATCCTAATAGAATAAATTGGTGATGGTCAATGGTATCCAAGAAAGAGAAGTATTGGGTACTTTGGCCAAGATATTTTGATGCATCTGTTTCGCAAAGAGAAGGAAGAAGAGTACCTAGGTCTCTTGCAATCCCTTCTCCTAAGTTAGAAGACATTGCAAAAGCAGCTAAGTTGGCTGGTTTTCAAACAACTACAGAAGAAGGAAAAGCCCATCCTGCAACTTGGTGGGATAAACAAGGTCGATTGCTTATACCAAGAAAATTCTCAAAGACAAAAACATTAAAGATGGTTGGGGAGAAGTTAAAAGGTTTACAAGCAAGTGGACAGACAACAAAGTTGATTCCATCCGAACAAAAAGTTCAGCCTCATATACCCATCACTAAATTAAAAAAGATTAAAAAACAAAAATAAATATTAACTCATCATTGTTGCATATACTTTTGCATCTCCTATAAGGTTATCTATTATCGCATATTCATTAGGTCCATGGCAGGTATCATCGAGTTTTGCCCAAACAACCGCATTGTAGCCTGCACGCCTGAATATCGCAGCGCACGTACCTCCCCCGATACCTCCAGGCTTGGGTTGATTCTTGTATACTTTTTTCACTGATTCTATAAGCAATTTAACTACTGGTGCATCGACTGGCGTGGTTGGTGCTGCATCCTCAAATTGCATTTTTTCTATTCTTACTTTAACATCGTATTCCTTTTCTATCTTCTTTACACATTCTTCGATTGTCGACATAACATCACTTAACTTATATTCAGGTAGCACACGGCAATCAAAATAAAAGACATCTTCCCCAGGTATGGTATTTATATTGGGCACATTTGCTTCTTTCTTTGTAGGTTCAAAAGTTGACACGGGCGGGTCAAAGAGTTCGTTCTTTTTCGAGAACTTCTCGTGCAATTTCTCGTCAATAAGTATTCCAAGCCGCATACCTGCTCTCATTGCATTCTTTCCCAAATGTGGCATACTTGCATGCGATTGCTTCCCTTCTATAGTGAACTTAATCCAAGCAATCGACTTTTCGGCAACTTCGACTAAAGTCCCATCAGAATTCCCACCATCAGGGACAACTATGAGGTCTTCCTTTTTAAAGAGTTTCTTTTCTATAAGGTACTTTATTCCTTTTTCAGAACCTGTTTCTTCGTCTGCAACAAAGGCAAGCGCAACGTTGATTTTTGGTTTTATGCCAAGTTCTTTCAAGGATTTTAGAGCAAACAGACTTGCAACCAATTCCTGACCGTTATCTTCTACACCTCTTCCAAATATCTTTCCATCCTTGACAAATGGTTTGTATGGGTCTGTATTCCATTTTTTCAAATCCCCCTCAGGAACTATATCTGTATGCGTTACTATCCAAAGTGTCTTTGATTTGTCATTGCCCTCTTCTCTAACAACCAGGCTTGGACGTACCTTCGAAGGAACCCTATCATCGGGACAGTTATACCATTCTACCTTGAAACCCATCTTTTTCAATTCGTTTTCAAGCCATTTAGCTTTCGCATACTCGCCTTCACCGCCTGATCGCGGGTCGAGCGCACGAATTTTTATCATTTCACCCAAAAATTCCACCATCTTATTCTCTTCCGAGTTTATCTTCTCGTAGATTTTTTCCAAATCCTTTGTTTCTGATTTTATCATATTTTTCACCTCTTACCTCTTTTTCTTTGCCTTACCTCTTCTCTCAGGTAGGTATGATTGAAACTCTAGATTTTCAGTTGCATATTCCTTTCCCATACCCTTTTTAACAGCCTGCTGAGCGCTCTTGACTGAACGATAATAGAACAAGGTGGAAACAAATGCAAGAAATGCAACAAGATATATTGCAATCATGAGGTAAAAAGTCTTATCTGCATTCCCCTCACTAGCCTTTTTTGGCGTTATTGCAAAAGATACAGAATCCATGCAATTATCATCTACCAATGACGATACTTTTATCGTAAAGAAGTTTGGCTTGGATATCGTTGCATCTTTTGGTACATCAATTGTAAGCGTAACTTTTCGACTTATTCCAGGTTGCACATTTTGCAGTTCGATTGGGGAAATGAATACATTCCAAGAGTCGGTGTTTGTGCAATTTATGATAAAAGAATCTATTTCGGAACCGTTGTTTTTCACATTGAATGTGATTTTTGTAATTTCACCTATGTTCGCATCGATATTATGAATTGTATCTATTCGCACCTGCCTACTTATACTCGATATTGAGACATTGATTATTATTGTTTTTTCTAAAGTATGCCCACTTCCCTCGATCGCCTTTACTTTTATCGTTCTTTTGCCATTGTACGATGGTGTGAGATTAAATTCTGCTTTCCAATTTCCATGCCCTTTAGCCAAATGCCAGGTTGTTCCATTGTCTATGCTAACATACACAGAAACATCAGTCCCCTCATTTGAATCTGAGGCAGTACCTTCAACAACCAACAGTTCATCCGTCCACTCCTGACCATCCATAGGTTTTAAAATATCCACGCTCGGAGGTATTACAAGTTCTACAGTTATCCGTTTTTCCTCTGAATAATCTTCTGAGATGGCTCTTACAGATATCGTATTGTTACCTTCTGAGAGTGTAAGCATATATTCAAAGAAACCGCTTTCTAGATCAGCATTTAGTTCTACATGCGAGTCAGGGTCACCAACTATTTCGATTACGACCTCTGCATTCGGTTCAGTGCTTCCCATCAATAAAAGAAGGGGTTCATCGACTGTACTTCCATTTTCGGGAGAGGTTATCTTAAGAAATTCGAATAATATTACATCTCTTGTAACGCTCTGTCCTGCAAACAATTCCACATTCATCAGACTCTGCTTTTTGTATCCCTGTGCAGATATTTCCACATAGTATGTTCCACTTGCAATGTTGTTAGATATGGTGTAATATCCATCTTCGTCAGTTGTTGCACTATCGCCAAAATCTTGGTCGTTATGTGCCTCAACTGTAGCATTTGGAATGGGATTAAGTTCTTCGTCAGTAACGCGTCCAGTAAGTATCCCAGAACGATTTAGGTAAACGTTAAATGTTAGTGTAGTACCTGCGGTAAGAGATATGCCCCTAAAATGTTCGACTATATGACCAGGCGCACTTGCTGTTATTGTGTATATACCAGTATCTAATTCTGTGTTGATCAAATATACTCCATTTTCGTTTGTAATGTTACTATATACATTTCCTTTATTATCCATCGCACTAACAAGAGCCCCTGCAATGTATGCAGAACCGTTTGAACGAACAATACCAGTTAGTATTGCAGAACATCTTAACGAGATATCATGTCTAATTCCACTCCCTGCAACCAAGTTTACACTCGACTGGTTGCTTATATACCCTTCTGCATGTGCAATTATCTTGTAATTTCCCTCTCCAAGATTTGTTGAAAGATTATACCACCCATTTATGTCGGTTATGTCATCAGAATAATGCCCTTCGTAATTGAATGCATACACATGCGCATATTGAATTGGATTCCCTTCTGGCGTAGTAACTTTTCCATAGATATATGCAGAACGAATTAAAGTTATATTTTGCCAAGTAGTTATGTTCGCTGCAACTTCTACCGTAATTGGCGCTGAATTCACATATCCTTCTGCAGATGCTTGAATAGTATAATAGCCGTCCTCCAAGCCTTCTATTGTATATTCGCCTAATATGTTAGTTTGCACAGAAGCAAACGCTCCTTCTTCTGAGGATAAGGTTACGCTTGCATTGTGTATATATTCGCTCAATGTATTTTGGACTATTCCTCTTACCTTTCCTAGAGGTTCCAGCGCACATGTTATTGCAGTGTTAACTCCATTGTATACCGTAACATCGATGTTTGCATAATGATACCCTTCTTTTGTTACATGCACTACATACTGCCCAGCAGATAAGGGGCTAGTTGAAAATTGACCCATGTTGTCCGTGGTATAGTTCCAAGACGAAAATACATCTTGCACGCTTACTTGCGCGTTTGAAATTCGCATGCACGTTTGTGCGTCATAGACATAACCAGATATTGTGCCCCCAGTCTGCCCATCAACATATTCTGAATGGACATACAAAAAACTACATAAAACACTCATTATTATCAAAATACTCAAATGTAAATGCAAAACTCTTGCCATTCTTTGCCTCCCCATTAGGCGTTATCTCATTCAGCATTTATACACTTTTCTAGGCTTGGAGCAGTTCGGTGATTATACGCTTGGCTGGCAATTTCTTTATAGAACAGAGTTAGAAACTTCAAATTTAAAAAAGTCTGCAAAATCCTTTTATTGGATATGTATTATTATCTTGCGGTGTTAGGATGTCTATTAGATATTTCATTGAAAAATTCAAAGATGAAACAAAGGTCATAAAAGAAAAAGTAGACAAGAAACTCGAAGTGTCGAAGATATTGCTTGAAAACATGGAAAAGATTGTTCTTTTTGAAAACTTATCAGGATACAAGGCAGTTGGGAACATTTGGTCAACTCGAGAAAGAATTGCAAAATCGTTCGGGATTAGGAAAGAAGATATAATGAAAAAACTCCTTGAATCCATGAAAAATCCCGAACCCCCTGAGATTGTTGCAAACGCACCTTTTTTTGAAAACATCCACGAAAAAGGGAAATTCGACCTTCGTAAATTGCCCATACCTACATATTATCCTCAAGATGCAGGACCATACATTACCTCAGGCGTGGTAATTGCAGAAGATGGAAAGAAACGTAACATGTCTTTCCACAGATTACTTGTTCTCAATGAAAACAAGTTTGCAATCAGGCTCGTGCCTAGGCACCTATATGCAATGCATAAAAAAGCACTTGCAGAAAATAGAGACCTTCCTATTGCAATTGCCATTGGATTATGCCCCTCTATACTCCTTCCTGCTGCTATGTCTGTCGATTTTGATACTGACGAACTTACTATATCTAACTCACTAAGAAGACGCACACTTGGTAAAGGTATCGAATTAACAAGAATAAAAAATGGAACCGCAGTTCCAACTTATGCAGAATATGTCTTAGAAGGACGCATCACTAAAGAAAACACAAAAGAAGGACCATTTGTAGATATCACGGGCACTTACGACGAAGTTAGAGAACAGCCTGTCGTGGAAATCGATAGAGTTTATCATAGAAACGACCCAATCTTCCATCTTCTCATGCCCGGTGGTTATGAACATTATTTACTTATGGGTATGCCAAGAGAACCTATAATTTACGATTATGTTCGTGGCGTAGTCCCTAAAGTGCATGCTGTCCGACTTACTGAAGGAGGTTGCTGTTGGCTGCATGGTGTAGTCTCTATTGAACCTCAGAAACAAGGCGACGGCAAAAACGCTATCATGGCTGCTCTTGCAGCTCACCCTTCAATGAAACAAGTTATTGTCGTTGATAAAGACATCGATATCTTTAACGACAGAGAAGTAGAATGGGCTGTCGCAACACGTTTCCAAGCCGATGGGGACCTTGTGGTTATAAACAATGCAGCAGGGTCATCTCTAGATAAATCTTCAAGACATGGTATTACCTCAAAGGTCGGCATTGATGCAACCATGCCTATCAAAAGAGAAAATGAATTTTTGAAAGCTAAGATAGAGGAAGTAATTTCGGGATATTACAGATAAGATAGAGGAAAAAAAGTAAGTTCATTTCAGACCGCTTACCAAATCGAGAAGTGCACTCTTAGGATCTTTTGCTTTAACTACGCCCGATGCAAGAAGCACTCCGTCAGTCCCTAGCTCGATTGCTTTCCTTACATCTTTCCCATTTTTAACCCCTGCTCCAGTAAGAACCTTTACCTTAGGATTGTATTTTTTAATTGCATTCACTGTACCACTTACAACCTCAGGATTTGCAGTCGTTACAGATATGTCTCCACCAATTAGTTCCGGCGGCTCTACTGCTACAAAATCAGGTTCTAACACCCCACATGCCGCAGAGACAGGCGTATTGTTTGTGCACACGCACGTTTCTATTCCTAACTTCTTCCCTTTCGCAACCAAATATTCTATATCTGCTATTCTTAGCCTATTTTCTGAATGGTTAACGAGCGTACCTACGCATCCTACAGATTTCAACATCTCTAAAGTTACATGCCCTGTCTGCCCCCCAGGCTCATAGGCTTCTGCACTCTGACTCCATACTGGTATCTTTACCTCTTTCATGAATCTATAACATTCTGTAACTGGTGGGCATATCACAATACTTGCTCCAGTACTATGCGCAACCTCATCGCAGACCTTTGCCAAGCCCAAGCCTTTTTCACCTATTGCCTCGTTATACACTTTAAAATTCACTACTATTGCAGGTGTCTTTATTCCCAAATTATCACCATATCGCCTAAATGCTATCTCACCTTTTACCCCTTTTGGTCAACCTCACAGATCCTCTTTTTAGGCAAGTTTAATTATCTTATAATAAATATCTATTTCGTGAATAAGCAAACGATTGCTTGCATTGTATGCTTGCTTACTATCCTCTCATCTGCAGGTTGCATACTAAACCACCCTGAAAAAAAGATAAAATGCACAATTTCTCTCTACTGGGATGAGCCTAATGGTTTCTATTCATACACCCTTAACTTCAGCGAAAAAGTCAACTATAAAAACGTCAGATTAAAGATTACAGAAAATGAAAGCGGTATCTCCGAAACCTTATACCCAAACGAAAATTTGCAAGCAAATTCTTCTCTAAAACCTCTTCCCTATCATCACTATACCTTGACCGCATTCATAGGAACCAAGCCGGTAGGGTCAAGAATAATTGAGCCTATTACAGATTTCATCCCTGAACTAAATTACACTGCCTCATATAATTACTCATCAAAGAAAATTGAGGAAAAGGTAAATCATACTCTCCATGGAGTTCTGGTATATACACAAAACGGAAATGTTTTGACAAAAAGATTCGCAGGATTTGGCATTTGGAATGAAGTTCTCGTTTCCTCAGTAATCAAACACACGTCCTTATCCCAACTTGCTTGGAAGAACATCACTTATACAAACGGAATAGAGACTTCCAATGAAACTTGCGTATATGCAAATGGTTATACATATTCAGAGCAAGCAAACACTCAAACTAACATCTCTGTTTATAACGTAGGCATATCAACCAACGGTTCTTGGAATTACTTGGCTATAAACTCCACTGGTTGGATGATAAGCGGAAATCTATCTGTGAACGTAACTATAACAAGAGAACTTATAGGTTTTGCAACTCAGAGAAATTGGCTTGGAATACCATACGATTGTATCGTGGTAAAAGACATTACAGAAATGAAAGGTTATTCCACCGAAAAGATAGGCGAGAATATAACTTACAAAGATTACTTTAGTCGCAACATTACAAAAAAGTATATTGTATCTTCTTTATCTTTCGAAAATTCAACTATCTATTACGAATATAATTTCACAGAAACCTATGATAATGTAACAACTAATAAGACAGGCACATACTTCCCTAAAGACTCGCCTAGTTCAAAACCAATCGGACTTGATGGAATGGGCAATTTCAAATTCCTCATCCCAAGAAATTTCCTCAAGGGTGACCGCATAATCGTCCCATCTAAATTCGATTCCAACGTATTCCTCTTTCTTGAATATTCTTCTTCAGCAAATAAAGGTATACAAGTAAACGGCGTTCCTAAAAAGGTTGATTGCACAAACATAGTTGGAACTTTATACGACGTTAAAAACAAACAGAATTTAGGCTCATGTTCTTACACAATTTCATCATCATATCTCCCTGGTCTGCTTATCTATTCTCAAGAAGAAATAACATATCTTGGTGAGGAAATAGATAGCACGCAGTTACTGAGGGATATCGTTTTATAGTTACCACTTTCCTTTTTTCCCGGTGGTTCATTGACAAAACCCACAAAACGCATATTCGTTACAGAATCAAACGTTATTATCAACGAACTGCCTATCGAAATGGTCGAAAGGAAAGGGCTTGGACACCCAGATACCCTCTCTGACGGCATCGCAGAAGAGATGTCTAGACAATATTCGAGATATTGCATGCGCAATTTCGGCTTTATCCCACATCATAACTTCGATAAAGTTCAAATCATTGCCGGCTTGGCTCACCCTCGGTTCGGCGGCGGCGAAATCCTTGCACCTATTACTGTCAACGTAGGCGGAAGAGGTATTGCTACTATAGGTTCTGAATCCATACCTATCAACGAAATAGTAATCGAATCTGCTTTCGGTTACATGAAGAGAACAATTCGAAATTTCGACGAAAGATATCTCCGAACTACACCCTTTGTTGGCCAAGGCAGTGCAGACCTAATCAGCATTTTCGAAAGGTCAAAAGACATTCGTCTCGCAAACGACACCTCCTTCGGCGTTGCACATTATCCTCTTTCTATCCTTGAAAATCTTGTTTTATCAACCGAAAAATTCGTCAATCCTACACTTCTCACAGTTATGAAAGAACTCGGCGAAGACGTTAAGGTTATGGGTGTGCGTATTAAAAACAACTTTTCGCTTACTATTGGCGTGCCTGTCATCGATAGATATGTATCTGACATTAGGGAATACCAAAACATAATTAGAGATTTCCAAGATGAAATTCGTGATTTTGCTCAAGGTCTTATCGATGGCGAACTCACTGTAGAAACAAATGCAGGTGACGACATTAAGAACGAGAAGGTCTATCTTTCTGTAATAGGAACCTCTGCAGAAAATGGCGACGATGGTATGTGTGGTCGAGGAAATCGAGCAAATGGACTTATCACTCCATATCGACCCATGTCTCTCGAAGGCGTCGCAGGAAAGAATCCCATATCTCACATAGGCAAATTATACAACGTCCTTGCCATGAACGCTTCTAAAGAAATTGTGGAAAAAGCCGGCGCACAAGAGGCAACTGTACATATCCTTTCAAAAATCGGCACACCAATCAACCAACCTCTTGTCTCTGAAATCTCTTTAATCTTTCCAAAACATGCTTCTACTTCCGAACGAAAATCAATCGAAAAAAATGCAGAAAATATCCTCGAAGAAAACCTATCTCGTATTAACGAAATTACAAATATGATTCTTAAAGGAGATATATCTCTCTTCTAATTTCTAATCATGGATGCTAATCAGGGCACGCTCTTTTTTAAATTCCTTTTTTCATCGACCTTGATTTCAATCCTTACGGGCAGCGTCTCCTTTGTAAAACCAATAAGAACTATCGCACATAAAGTAAATACACATGTTGTTAAAAACACAACCTTAAATGAAAACGCATCTGCAATCAAACCACCAAGAATTGCCCCGACTACATTCCCAAGCCCAACTGAAGTGTTCAGTAGCCCTATACCTCTTCCTCGCTCGTACTCTTTCGTCAAATCAGAAACCATACTCGTTGATGATATGTTGAAATATATCCAAACAGGCATCGTCCATAGCAATATTATTACAAGAATATTGTCTGTTAGCACGAATGCACTCCATACTGCAAGATAAGCAAACGATGCAAAAAGTAGCATACTCTTTCTGCCATGTGTATCGCATATCTCTCCTGCATAATATGCAGCCACTGTCCCAGTTAACGCAGAAAAACCTGCTGCAATACCAAGTATGTTTATAGACATCGTATCTGAATACCCTGCACCCTCCATTATACTATATAGATACACGGGAAAGACTGAAAATATTATCCAGTTCCCTGTAAGTAGCACAAATGCAGACACCGAAAGAACTGCAATCTGCTTCCTCTCTCCAAATACAAAGATATTGCTAATATTTACCTTTTCTCTTTCTTTGCTCGGTTCTATCGTAGGTATCAAAATCAACCCCGAAATTATCGAGACTATTGCACATAATCCAAACGAGAATTCCAAGCCAAACCTTAATATCGTCCCTGATGCAAATGCACCTATCGCGTATCCCGCACCCCAGCCTATGTTTAGATACCCCATACTTAACCCTTTATTATTCGGAAAATACTCTGTCATTATCGCAGATACTAACACCGTCGTCGAAAAGAAGACCGCCTGCAACGCTCTTGCTCCAAGAAGTTGATTCACATCAAGATATGGAAACTCAAAAAACACAATCGCCCCAATCACACTCCCCATCATAATTAGAGGTTTACGTCTCCCTATATAATCAGAGAATAATCCCCAGCCAAAATACATTATTACATTTACAAGCATGGGAAGAGCAAAGTTCAGCCCTACATGTGTATTCGTGCCTCCTATGTTTATTATATGCACAGACAGTATAGGATAGATAAATCCATTTACTGCATTCATCGTGCTTGCTGAAAGCAATACCAAGACGTAACTTAATTTATTCATATCTTTGCAGAACGTATTCCAAGCCGTAGTCTCCCCAACTGGATAATTATTTCCTATGATAAAAAAGTATTAGATTGTAGGTAAATTGCAATATATTCGCATTAAACTGCTTATTAATTCTCATATCATTTATTATATCATTTATCTCGAAACATTTTTCTGTTACTTAATTTTCTCTAAAATCCTTTTAAGTTCGTCTAATCTTGTAAGCCCTATTTTTGTCTCTTTCAATTTTCCATTCGAGAAGAAGAGCAAAGTCGGAATGCTCATTATTTTATACTGTATCGAAAGTTCTTCTGCCTTGTCTGTATCTACTCCTACAACCTTAACGTCCGGATTCCCTTTTGCAAATTCTTCAAGAATTGGTCTTTGCATCCTACAAGGTCCGCACCATTCTGCATACATGTCTACAACTACATACTTGTTCTCATTTACGATTTTCTCTAGCTCCTTCGGCTTGGTTACGTGTATAATCCCCTCTTTTTCAGACATCTAACCACCAATCCGGTATCAAATCGATTGATTAATAATACTTCCTATCATACTTTGTAGGTGAACACCGACAAACCATTTTTTTCAGAATGATTAAAATTGCTTTGGCATGTTATTTATGATAAAAGGCCGCAGATTTCTCGCTACCCTTTCTGCAAGTTGTCTATTCTTAAAGTTTGGATTTATCATCTCAAGTTTATATACAAGGAACCAGTGTTCCTTATTTTCGTTCTCGGGTCTTCCGGTAAATGACCTTAAATCACAATAATTGATGTATCCTATACAACCACTATTGTAGTATATGTAATAATGCCCATCTTGCCCTTTTGCAAATGTGTATTTCGGCGCCTCCACATCTGGATTGATATAATCCCATTGTTCTACTTTCTTTCCTTCTACAACTTTTTTAAATACATCAAACAAGCCCATGTACCTTATTCTTGTTTCATAACATAAAAATTTACCGTATCAACATTAACATATATACCTTCCTCTCAATATCACGCAACGATTTCAAACAAAAAAATCGTTCGTTCATAGTATGATGAGCACACAATAAATAGAGATATAAATATACGGGATTAGATTTGAGGAGATATTATGAGATACGGCGACCTTTCAGGCTTGGATGTCGTTTATACCAAAGATGGAAAACCAATACTCCACGATGAGAAAATAAAACAGAATATAAAGACAAGATGGTCCTTGTATAACAAAGATGGAAGAGTAATGAGACATTTGAAAGGTACCATTTATGTAACAGATAAAAGAGTGATTTTTATTCGGAAACCCCCTGGGTTGCATCAATTATTCAACGAACCTGACCTTGGGCTTGCAACTGCACTTGGCGAATTTGCAGAATCTTCTGAGGTAAAAGCAAAAGGTGGATATGAATACATAGAATTTGGCTTGGAGGAGATAACAAAAATCAAAAAGAACAAGATAGAACTTAAAGACGCTTTTTATATTTTATTAGATACTAATTCTATCGTTATTCATCTGTGATTTTTATAGGATAATTTCCATCAATGCATGCTGTGCATAATCTATCCTTCGGCAATCCAATACCTTCCACAAGTTTATCTATACTTATGAATCCCACCGAGTCGGCATTTATCAGTTTTGCAATCTCTTCTTCTGTTCGTCCTATTGCAATTAACTGTTCTTTTTTCTTCATGTCAATACCGAAATAGCAAGGAGAAATAATTGGTGGAGAGCCAATCCTTACATGTACCTCTTTAGCGCCTGCATCTCTTATCATCTCCACAATCTTGGTAATTGTAGTCCCTCTTACTATAGAATCATCAACAAGAACCACTCTTTTTCCCTCGATTTCATGTTTTATAGGATTTAACTTTAATTTAATCTCCTTAAGACGGATTTCTTTTGAAGGTATGATAAAGGTTCTTCTTGTGTATCTGTTTTTCATAAGCCCTTCGGTATATTTTATCCCTGAACCTTCAGAGTATCCTATTGCATGAGACCTTCCGGAATCTGGTATGGGCACTATAATATCTGCATCCACTGGTTTTTCAAGTGCAAGGAGTTGACCTATACGCTTCCTTACTGAATAAACGCCCAAGCCCTCAAGAACAGAATCAGGTCTTGCAAAATATACCCATTCAAACATACAATGTGCAGTTCTTCCTCTCTCGAACTGACTTTCTCTCTGGTTTTTATAATCTTTGTAACATCCATGCGATACTACATCTTCGGGATTTATCTCCAGAATTTCGCCTGGTCTAACATCACGTAAAAACTCCCCTCCTAAAGAATCGAAGGCAACTGATTCTGATGCAAATGCATAACCCTTTCCTTCAGGCAGTTTTCCGACACAGAGCGGTTTGATACCTAAAGGGTCTCTTACTGCAAATACTCTATTTTCGAATAGAATAGCAAGAGAATAGGACCCTTCGATTGTGTTCATTACATTCAGCATTCCTTTGACTATATCCCCGTTTGCGTCATGCGCAAGTTCATAAACAAGAAGACGAAGTATTATTTCTGTATCCGTAGTAGTAGCAAAAGCACTACCTGTTTTTTGCAGTTTTTTACGAATGTTCGATGTATTTACAAGGTCTCCATTATGTGCAATAGCGATTTCACCGTATTGGGAAAAGAGAATTAGGGGTTGCGCATTCTCTATTTTTGAACTACCTGTGGTTGAGTATCTAACATGCCCAATACCTGCTTTGCCAGGCAGTCCAGAGAGCGTATTCTCGTTAAATACTTCGTGAACCAGGCCCATACCTTTCTGGCAATGGATTCTATGCGTCGTTTCATCAGAATAAAAAGTGGCAATTCCAGCAGATTCCTGTCCTCTATGCTGAAGTGCCCGTAATGCAAAATGGATAAGGGGCGAAACTTCGATTTTCGCAGAAACGCCAAAAATACCACAATGGTCTGAGAGTTTGTCCCTCTTAGGAACCACGTGCATGGACCACCACAAAAAAGGTTATTTTAGTTTAGCCCAAGAATAACTTCTTAACTTCGTGGTCTCGCCGAAACCACAAGATGCGCACCTTTTCTTTTGCGGATGGTATGATTTCTTTCCACATCTTCTGCATTTTATATGAGATTTCTTGTTCATTTTACCCATAGAGGGCGTCCCTTTTGTCATGGTATCACTCCTATATTATCACTCTTTTTATACTATATATTCTATTATTATCTATTCATATTCTCTATTATTCTTTCCAATTCTCTCCCACAGTTCACTCCAAGCCTATTCTTTTAGGGGGGAGAAATGTATATTACATTATCGCCGCGTACTATCGCAAGTTCTAGAGTCCTTTTCAAATTCCCATCTACTATCTCTTCTGCATTTTTCAATACTACGTTCATGTGTGGGTCGTATCCATCGAGTATACCGCGATATTCTCTTTTTCCTCTTAACTCTACAATGACTCTATTGTTTATGTTCTGGTTTAACACATTTAGCGGCTTTATCATTTCAGAGCCTCCGATTAGGCTATCTCTAAATGTAATCTTCACTACTTAAACCTATCTCCAGAGTTCAATTCCTTTACTTTTCCGTTGAATAAAGCATCACACGAGCAAAGATATTTTAAATGTAAATTACATAGAGATACTGATTTACATAAAGATGATGATGGAGATATAGATGGCAATCTTAGGCAAATCTACGATAGTAAAAGGAAAATTTGAGGAAGATAGAAGCGCAAAGATTGCAATTTTAGTTCCTATCGAAGAAAAATCTTGGAATATTCCCATAGTTACACACAGAGCAGAAGCCATATTCGGAACCTCTTATATTTTTTTTAATCCTAACGAAAAATATGTTATTTCTTTACTAAAGAATTCCATAGAAGAGATTAATGAATCAAAATGCAAAGTAGAATGCGAAGGGAAGGATAACGAAATTACAATTTTATCTTCTAGAAAATTTGCAGAAGATAGGAAGTTGAAGATAATAGAAGAGGTATTGTCTGAAAGTTTAGTTGGTGTAAAATGCACACTACCTATAACATCGAGAAAAGTGCCTATTATAAAACCACCTGTAAACCAGATAGAAACAGTAACTGGTTTTGCGTTCTCTATACCTGCACATCTCCCTTTTGATTATATTTGCTACAATATGTTAAAGAAAGAGAAAGATAAAAAAGAAATACCTGATTACCTAACCAAATTGCAAGTTTATGCAATAATATACAGAGAGAACACGCTCCCTTGGCAGGCTCAAAATATTACTCATTTCCCAGACCCTGAATTACCTGCTATGATGATTGTAAACGCCCTGAAAATAAAGACTACTAATTCACGAAGAATAAAAGAAGCAACAGAAATGATGGAAAAGGATGAATATTACGAGGGAGTGTTGAACGACCATTGCGGCGAATTTTCAGGTCAAAGAGTAGCAATTGCACGCCCTGCGCTAAGAAAAAAACTACTTGAAAGTGGATATGCATTCATACCTTAGGTAAGAAACCTCAATTTATCTGTGGATACTTCTCCCTTTTTTAAAGAAATTCTAATAGATGAAGTCAAGAAATGAAATCTTATGCCCTGGCGGCTTTGTGTAAATAGCCAAACACCACCAATTAGGTTTTTAATTAAACCTGAAGAGTCTGTAAACAGGTTTGGAAGAGTGCCTGTTCCAATATCATCTTTGGTTGAAGGAAAGGATTATGTGCCAAGCCCGGGCGGTGTAACAAGGATGGTATATCCTCTTTTGCTGCACATGAGAAAAGAGGAGTTAATAAGAGAACCGCAATGGGTTGCACTAAATCCAAACGGTCCTGAAGAAGTTATACTCGATGGAGAGATTATCTTACACAATGTGCGATTGAAAAAGGAAGTATTATCTTCATACGGCAGGTTCAAAGAAGCGATATGGCGTATTGTGCACGGGCTTAAACTTTCTACTGTAACCACAGAAGATTTTGTAAATTATGTGAGATACAATCACGAATGTGTTAAGAAGATAAATGAACTGCATAATAAAAAAAAGTTCGATGTTCTCTTTATACAGGATTTTCAACAATTAATGGTAGGAGCAGAGATTAGGGGAATACCAAAGATAATGAGATGGCATATTCCTTTAAACTTCGGAGAGATGCCGATCCGATGGAGACTATTTTTAGGCAATGCCCTAAACAAATTCGATGCGATTATCGTTACTTGTAACAAGTATGCGAAGTCGCTTCAAAGGCTTGGGTTTCGCGGGAAAGTATTCCAATCATATCCGTATATAGACGAATCTACCTTCAAGCCGCCAAGCAAAGAGACGCTCCAAGCTTTTATAGATAAATATAGAATAGATGAGGATGATTTTCTTATTCTTTCGGTAGGAAGAATGGACCCAATAAAAGGACAGGACGATGTTATATTTTCGATAAGAAACCTAATTCGTTTCGAGACGGACAGAGGTAAGATTGGAGGAATAGAAGATATAAACACGAAATGGGGAGAATATAATCGTTATAATAATCATTGTAATCAAGATATATCTATGAAAGTTCCCGTGGAAAATGCCAATGACCTTAGAATGAAAGAAAAGAAATACAGAAAAGGGAGGTTTAAGGCATTATTGATAGGGAACGGGTCGTTTAGTTCCTCAAAAAGTGGTATTGGCTTATCAAAAGGTGAAAAGTGGAGAGGTTATCTTGAGAAGTTGGTAACAGACTTGAAAGTTAACGACAGAGTAACTATTGCGGGGCATGTTAGCGAAGAGGAGTTAAATGCAGCATATAATCGTGCAGACGTTCTTGTTCTTCCATCTACAAAAGAAGGTTTTGGACTAACAGTAATAGAGGCTTGGATTTATTATACTCCTGTAATTGTCTCAGAAGGTGCTGGCGTGTCAGAACTTGTAAAAGAAGGTGAAAATGGATTTGTGTATAGGCATGGGGATATTGAGAAACTTACAGATAAGATACGATACCTTTCGAACAATCCCGATATTGGAATAGAAATGGGTAAAGCAGGACGAGTAACTGCACGCATATGCGATGTAAAGAATGGTATAAGAGAAACAGAACGAATTTTAAATGAAATAATCAACAAAATAGATAACAAAATAAAATAAATAGAAATGATAAAAAAGCAATTTAGTTCTAATTTTTTTCGAATAGTTCGAAAATAATAATTCAGCCGTATTTAGCCATCAAACGATTTAAAAAACAAATAACAATTAGTTCGAAATGAAATCGAAAGGTTCGAACATTCTCTTTTATAATATTATGAAATTTTATTTGAGAAGCGGGCAATTCATTTTTTAATTTTTTCAAATGCTTCTTTTGTCAAAATCAACATTTTACATTTTTTATGACCCATGGCAAGGCATTCAAGTTCAATTGCTTCCATATCCTTTTTCAAATATGCAGATGCAAGCCCTGCGCCAAAACCACGAGTAAAATGGCATACCGGAAACTCGCTTTTTTTACCATATGCTGATAAATAGGCTTCTGCTTCCCAACAATCGATTATTTCTCCTTCTAATTTATCTTTTGAAACTGCGTAATAATTAACATAACCCCAGCCCATGTCATCAGCTAGATTTAGATGTTTAACTGCAACCTCCAAGTTACTATCTACTCTATCATCATTTGTAGTTTTCACGCTACTATCTAAGTTATTCATAAATATCTTTCTCATCTTCTCGCTAGCTTGCATCCCTGCTCTCTTTCCGGATGAATACAAAATAGCCTCGGTTGCCTGCTCGCCTATCAGTTCGGTAAAACGTTTTCTTTCTTCGCCGAGATTGTCTATCGCCATAAGAACAAAACGTCTTCCAAAACCTATTATATTCCCCCACTCAGTCTGCTTAAAACATTCGTCCTTTATCTTATTTTGCTCGGTTTTTTTAGAATTTGACTCTTTCATAAAAACACCATTTCCAAACTCACCATTAGGTTGGATTTATCTAAATCTTTGCTTCACCGTATTCATTGCTTATTTTTCTTGTTTCTACTCTTTTGCATCGAGAGCAGTAAAGTTCATTATTCTGTTTCTTCAAAGGTTTTCTACAAACCATGCAGAATGATTTCAATACACCCAGGCTTGGATGATTAGTTACAAGTTGGACCGATGGCTTTACCTGAATTACCTTTGCCCGAACAATATCACCTATCCTATAAACTCTACCAACATCAGCAACATAATTCTCTGATATTTTAGAAATATGTATAGTCCCATTTGTATCGCCAGAAATATCCCTATCTCGACCTTGCACTTTCGCAATCTCAACGCTCGCCATGCTACTTCTTATATCAGAAATCTTACCTATGACAATATCTCCTTCCTTAAGCATATTTGGAGGATTCATAGGATGCACTTTTGCAGTCATGTCGTTTCTGTCTAGTTCAAGAACACCCATGCTGTGTGCATATATCTTTCCTTTATCTTCGAAAGTTCCGTTCCCTGCAATATATTCCTCCGTGGTTCCGACTTCTTCCCCTGGGATAACAAATCTCCTTTTTTTGTCCATAGCATCCCTCATCTTTTCTTTATTCTAATATGCATAGCCTCGACTTCTGCTTTTTCTCTTTTGTGGAATTTAAACATATGCTTAATTTCAAACACAACTCTTTCTTTGTGCGTAATCATACCATTATGCCTATGCACTAGGTTTTCAATATAATTTTCGGTTTTGAGCATATGAATAGAATGGACTACTGGAGCAATCTCAAGTGCTTTAATTAGAAAAGGAGTATCTGCATGTTCCTGCTGGCTCCCAAAAGGTGGATTCATGATTACACAGTCGCACGTTTCATTAAACTCTTTTATGTCAGAAACTATGAATTTAATCATCCCTTCAACACCCAATTGTTCTGCATTCTTTCTTGCAACTTCAATTACCTCTTTATCTATATCAATTCCAATCACTTCTTTAGCACCAAGGAGCACAGCACCGATTGAGAATATGCCCGTGCCGCAACCAAGGTCGCATACTTTCTTTCCTTCGATATCTCCAAGGGAATATGCATCAAACAGAATTTTTGCAGCAATATCAGCAGGCGTGGGATATTGCTCAAGATACACTTTTGGCTTGGAATGTAAATTTAATTTCTGAAGTAGGATTTCCAATTGTTTTTTTTTCATACCTGCACCCTTTAGAACCGTCTTAAATCTATTGCATCATTTGGGCATAGTTCATGACAGCAGTAGCATTTTATACAGTTATCATGGATAATCTTTGCCCTTTTTTTATTTCCATCAGTTACTATTGAAATTTGTCCATTCGGGCAGTTTTCTTTACATATACCGCATCCTATACATTTTTCGTTCACGAAAGGCTTGGGTGGTGCGAACCTACCTATAGCCTGCACAATTGCAGAAAGTTTGGAACTTCCACTTACATGTTTAAAGTCATATACCCTCAATTCGTCTAAATTCTTGCCTACAATATCGATATTCGATATATCTGCATCAGATATTCCGCGAGATTGGCATTCTTTTATCAAAGGAGTGCTTTTGGGGTCTAGATTGACTAGCGACATTGCAACTACATCAAGAGCGACTGGAGAAGTGCTTGCAAGGACAGCACCAATTCGTTTTGGTTTGCCGTTGCCTGGACCCAAGCCCTCCATGCCTACTATTGCATCCATTATAGAAATAGTTGGGGGGAATCTTTCTACGATGTCCATGATGACTTTGCTTAACGACGATGCAGAAGGGAACTTACCATGTAGAGCCATTTTTTCATAGCCTGGAACAAGTCCATATTCGACCTTGCAAGCGCCTGTAAATTGCATAAGCATATGCGTCTTTAATTTTGGTAAAGTTATCATTTTATCGGCGTCTAATGCGAATTTTGCGATTTTTAATTTCTTGATTCCCAAGCCGTGAGGAAACTCTACCTCTTCGAATCTTGTATCGAAGTTAAGTTCTGCGCCTGTTCTTTTTGCAACTTCATCATATTTACAAATTTTATAATCTATGCGCAATCTATTTTCAGTAAAAGGACCACCTGGAGAGTCTGCAATTATAGGGATACCACCTGCATTTTGGACCTCTTTCACGACTGACTCTATGAAAACAGGGTGTGTAACTACGGCTTTATCTGGTAAGGATGGACGAAGAAGGTTGATTTTTAGAATAACTTTATCACCTTTTGAGATAAAAGAGGAGATACCACCAAGCGAAGATATGCATTTGTTGATAGCCTCGTCAACTTTCGAAATTTCGTAATTCGGGCACGTTTCAAGGGCAACTTTTGCCATTATCTAAGTATCAATAAATAAATTATAAAATCTTTGCATGCTCTTGGCATCGTTTAATTACTTAAGGATGGTCTCTTAAGTATGAAGTAAATTAAATGGTTATGATTGCAGAAGTTTGCAAAATATTCTAACTAATAAATAACTGACACACGACGTGAACGATTGCGTTTTTTGTGTACCCAGGGTAGGTATTTTGACTCTAAGATTTGGTGCGCCGGTTATTCTCAAACTAGTTGGGAGTTATATATCTAAATGTCCGTTATCTAAATATAAGGTAAAGACAAGTATTTTTTGTAAAATATTAAATACGCAAATTCCAATAATACTATCATGTTAGAAAGGAGCCGATTGGTAGGTTATCTGCTTGTGTTTATGATTGCAACGTCTGCGTTTTTGCCGAGATATTCTGCAACTACGCCAAATTCTATAGGATGCAATGGTCAAATTTCTGATTGGGCGCAAGATGAGAAATGCGGTGTAAGAAACGGGACTGAATTTTATGTAACCTGGAATGCCACGCATGTTTTTTTCGCTTGGAATGGCACTAATTTAGATGGCGAGGGTGATTTGTTTATTTATCTTAATACTACGGTAGGAGGATGCAACCAAACTACTGATTGGAGCGGTACGCACACTTTGCCATTTTTGGCAGATTACGGTTACTGTGTGGAAAATGCAGGATACTATGCCTTGAGGAGTGCATCGTCAGGCTGGAACGATATGGGGATAACGCTCCCAAGCCCGTATATTGGCTATAGCAATAACCGACTTACAGAGTTAGCGTTAACTCGAGAATCAATAGGTAATCCTGTTTGGCTTGAGGTTGTTGCGTTCTTGCAGGAAGAGACGAGTTCAAGAGTGCTTGTTTCATATCCAACAAAGAATGCGATTGGGCATACGGCAGAGAACTTTACAGCATATTATTCATTCAGGTTAATAGATGGTTATTCGCCAGCAACTATGTGTGGTATCAACGACCTTGATACAATTCCTCCGAATATCATAAACTTGGAATACAATGCAAGCGCGATTGAAAACATGCAAATTTACATCAACTACACTATAAACGAAATTGGTGGCGGTTTAAACCATACTTATATTAGATATACAACAAACAATTGGGCGACCTTCACGGATTTGATACCTCAATCAATTTCAGGTGATTATTTTTCAGGTAACTATTCTGCATGTATAGGGAGTTACAATGCAGGCACATTGGTAGAATTTGCTATTTTTGCATGCGATTTTTCAGGTAACGAATTTTGGCTGAACAACAATTCAGAGAATTATAAAATACATGTTTATTCGGGCTTGGGTGGAGATAGCCAACCACCAAGCATATCTTCGACTATGCATAGTCCCACATTGCCAGTTGTAGGGCAGAAAATTAACATTACCACGGTTGTAACTGACAACGTGGGGGTTTCAGTGGTGTATTTACATTGGACAACAGACAACTGGGCGAACATCTTTGATACTCAGATGTATCCATTCGTGAATGGAATTTATTATCTTGAGATTGGACCTTTTACAGCAGGAACAACTGTAAAGTATGTTATTCATGCATTAGATACCTCAAACAATGAGGCTTGGGATAATAACTATGGGCAGGACTATGTAATAAATGTAGGTATGGATGTAACCCCGCCAGTGATTGACACTCCAAGCCATGTACCCTCATCTCCCATATCAGGCGAGCAGATTACTATTTTTGTAAATGTTACAGATGTTAATTCGATAACAAATGTTTTTGTAAGATACACGACAAACAATTGGTCTTCTTACAACGATGAAGTAATGGAAAATGTAGTTGGGACTGAATATTCTGCAAATATAGGAAGTTTTGCATCAGGGACTTGGATATACTACGCAATATGCGCGGTAGATGGCGCAGGCAATACCGCTTGGATGAATAATAACAATATGAATTATCTGATAATTGTAGGTTCTGGTGTTGACCAAACACCGCCAATAATAACAGATGTTATGCATACACCTTTAACTCCATTGCCAGGTGCGAACGTGGTAATTCAGGCGCATGTGTTCGATGAAAGCGGAATACAGAATGTATCGGTTGGATGGACGAGCAACAATTGGCAGAGCGTAAACTATGCAATGATGACAAATATAGGAAATAACGATTATTCAGTCTCGATAGGCGGATTTTCGGACGGGACGACAGTATATTATTTCATTCGTGCGTACGATGTTTTGGGGAATGTTGCATACGATACTGCGAGCGGGTTTTATTATACATTTACAGTATCATCGAGTGGAGATGATATACCGCCGTATATAGAATCTCATAGCCTTATACCGAGCGCACCGATGGGAATGCAAAATGTATCTGTTCTATGTAACGCATACGATTATGGCTCGGGTATGAGGAATGTTACGATAAGATGGACAGACAATAACTGGGCTACTTTTACAGATACAAACATGAGTTTTGTTTCGCAAATTCCGTATTATGGAACTTTCCTAGTATCGTATAGTGCAGTGATACCTGGCAAGCCAGTAGGCACAAGAGTGTATTATTGTTTTAGAGCATTCGATAATGCAGGGAATGTGTTTTGGGATAATAACAATGGTAACAATTACATGTATGAGGTTACACAGTATGGAGATGTAACTCCGCCTACCATAATTTCAGTCGAGCATACGCCGACTTCGCCCATGCCTACACAAAATGTAACAATATCTGCAAGTGCCACAGATTCAGGGACTGGTATATATCGAGTTGTTGTGCATTGGACTTACGATGCTTGGGCGACTATTATCGATACAAACATGACTCTTGTTTCTGGTTCTACGCTTCCTGGAGAAGTAGGCTACTTTGTGTTGACGCTTGCACCGTTCCCTGAAGGCACGATTATTGAATATGTGATATTTGCAGACGATTTTGCAGGGTTACGAACTTGGAGTAACAATTTTGGACAGAATTACAAGATAAAGTTCAATTCTTCTGGAGATGGGAATGCGCCTATGATTGCAAATGTAAATACCTATCCTGTGGTACCTACGGCAGGGGTAAACATTACAATAAGTGCGGTTGTTGTGGATACGGAGTCTGGAGTAAACGGAGTTTATTTAGTTTGGACGACTGACGGCTGGGCAACTGTGAAAGAAAATAAGATGAATCTAACAACAGGGGATACATATTCATATATGATAGGAGCCTATGCTGCAAACACGGTTGTTATATATTGTATAAAGGCTGTTGATAATGTAGGTCATGTTGCTTGGGCGAATAATAATGGTGCGAACTTCCAATTTACGGTTCAGAATCCACAGACTGCGCCTGTTTACATTTGGGGAACTTATTATCAGCCTACAAATCCGAATCCAACTACTGCGATATACATTTCGACAACAACAAACAATGGAGTTAGCGTAGAGATTGTTTGGACTACAGATAATTGGGTAACTATAAACCATACCCCTATGTATGTAACCTATGTAAGCCATGCACCGCCTTACAATGCATATCATGGCGGCTCGCTCGGACCTTTTGCAGCAAATACGACGATTAAGTTCGCACTTCATGGTACAAATATTTATGGTAACGAAGGTTGGGATAACAATAACGGCTTGGACTATACGATAGTTGTTACTGAGAATGGAGATTCGTATGCGCCATCCATATCTTCAACGACCTTTACACCTGAAACACCCACTCCTACGCAGAATGTTACTATATCTACAAGCGTTATAGATTCGGAGAGCGGGGTTATGAGCGTGATTATGCATTGGACACCAAATTCTTGGGTTACCATATACGATACGAACATGACCTTCATAGGTGGAGATGTTTACGCATGCACGATTGGACCATTTGCTGATGGGACAAGAATAGAGTTTGCGATTCGTGCAGAGGATTATGCAGGGCATGTGGCTTGGGATAATAACGGCGGGTACAATTATGTGATTATAGTATCCTCGAGTGGAGATGTGAATCCGCCTGTAATATCAAATATTGTGTATTCGCCAAGTAATCCGACAACTTCGACAAACATAACGATAAGTTGCGATGTTGTGGATACAGGGCTTGGAGTAAGTGCAGTATATCTTGTATGGACGTCAACCAACTGGGCAAGTTATTATGAAGATGAGATGTTACTTTCCTTCAATAGCAAATATGTAAAAAATATAGGTTCTTTTGCTGGAGGAACTGTAATTTGGTTTGCAATAAAGGCAGTCGATGTAGCGGGCAATTTGGCTTGGAATTCTAATTATGGGAACAACTATTTTATAATAGTCGAAGGGGAAATTGATACGATTCCACCGACCATAAGTGGGACTAGCCATTCGCCAGAACAACCGAATTCTACGACTAATGTAACGATTTCAGCAACGATTACAGATAATGTTGGTGTGGCAAGCGCGTATGTGAGATGGACGATAGACAATTGGCAGACAATCACAGATACGCAGATGAATGCTTTAGGAAATGTATATGGTGCGAAACTTCCTACTTTTTCTGCAGGGACGACGCTGATATATTGCATAAAGGCAACAGATACCTCGGGGAATGTAAGATGGGATAACAACAATGGATATAATTACCGGGTAACGATAATAGGAAATGCTCTGCCTGTAATTACGAATGTGAAACATACGCCTATACAACCTCTTGTAACAGATGTGGTGGTAATTACAGCAGATGTTTCTGATGACGATTTGAAGAACGTTACGCTTGTTTGGACTGATAACAATTGGGCAACTGTAAAGACAGATGAAATGTCTCTAGTTTCAAATATGACCTACAGAGCAGCCATAGGTCCGTTCTCTGCAGGGACTGTTGTAGAATATTGCATAAGAGCATACGATTACTCGAACAATTTGGCTTGGAATTCTAACTTTGGCATGAACTATGTTTTCACTGTATATGCCTCAGACATGACACCGCCCATAATTTGGAATACAACCTGGAGCCCGTTACATCCTATTGGTGGAGAATCTGTTACAATAACAACACAAGTTAGCGACAGTTCGCCCGTTACAGTCTATTTCTATCATACAATCGACAATTGGGCAACTATTAGCCAACCTGTTATGTTCTTCACAGGTTCTTCATATAAGTATACAGTAACCTATCCGGCAGGCACTACAGTTATCTTTGTAATAAAGGCAGTTGATGCTTATAACAATACGGCTTGGGATAACAATCACGGCTTGGACTATTCCTTTACCATAACTTCATCTGATATTGTTCCACCATCGATTTGGAATACAACTCACATGCCTACGCAACCTGTCGCAGGAACGAACGTAACGATAACTACAAGGGTAGTTGATAATGTTGGAATATCGAGTGTGATATTGCATTGGACAAACAACGGCTGGGCAAGTATATATGACAACGAGATGAACTTGATTGGTAACGGATTATACAGTTATTCAATAGGTCCTTTGCCTGAAGGTGTGCATATCGAGTATGTAATACATGCAATCGATACCTCGAACAATCATGCTTGGGATAACAATGGAGGCATGAACTATCATATCTATGTTCAGGGGACTTCGGATTTGATTCCACCAGTAATAACAAATGTTTCGCAGGTTCCAAATGCAGGTTCGGTTTCGCCAAATGATGTGGTAACAATTCAGGCAAATGTGTATGATAATAATGGATTGCAAAATGTTACTCTTGTTTGGACGTCAAACAGTTGGCTAACTTTGCATGCAGACGACATGGCTCAGGTTTCCTCAGGTGTATATGTGTATAGCATAGGACCTTTTGAGTCAGGAACTACAGTAGAATATTGCATAAGGGCAATAGATAATTCTGGCAATTTGGCTTGGAATAGTAACAACAACCAGAATTACAAATTTACAGTAACTTCGAATGGAGATGCGATAAAACCTGCGATTTCAGGAACTATGCACACTCCGGAATCACCCAAGCCTACAGATACAATTGTGATAAAAACAACAGTTACAGATGAAAATTCAGGTGTTAAGAACGTAACTTTATATTGGACAAACAACAATTGGCTTTCTGTTATTGAAACGCCTATGCAACCTTCTGCAGGTAACCTCTATATATGCACGATAGGACCTTTTGCAGCAGGGACAAAGGTTGAGTATGTAATAAGGGCATATGATTTTGCGGACAATGTGGCTTGGGATAATAACAATTGGCAGAATTATGCCTTTACTGTAACTAACTCGGGAGATGCTCAACCACCTGTAATATCGAATGTGCGAGCAATACCAGGCGAGCCCAAGCCTACTGACTCGGTAACTATCCAGGCATCAGTAACAGATTCTGGCGGTATTGCTAATGTATATGTAAATTATACAACAGATAACTGGGTTACCTATACTCAAAAGACAATGACCAAGACGACGGGAGATACGTATTCTTGTGTAATAGGCACATTTGCGAATGGAGTTACAGTTATATTCAAGGTTATAGCAATAGACAGTTCGGGCAACTATGCGAATGTTGAAAGGTCGTTTACAGTAACATTGACCGGAGATTCCAAGGGGCCGGTAATCTCTCAGGTTACTTGGAGTCCAATAACGCCCAAGCCCACAGAACAGGCATTGATCAAGGCAAATGTAACAGATACTTCCTTGATTTCGAGTGTAATGTTAGTATATACCACAGACAACTGGTCGAGTGCTCAAGAGGTATCGATGTCGAATATAGTCGCAGACGATTACATTGCAAAAATAGGACCTTTTGCAGATGGCACGATAGTTAAATTCAGGATAGTTGCGAAAGATTCGGCAGGGAATGTTGCATATTCGAATAGCACAAACTACTCTTTTGTGGTATCTGTAAGTGGAGATGCGGTTGCGCCAAGTATATTGGGAATAGGAATAACTCCCGCTTCACCCAAGCCAACGGAACAGATTATAGTAAATGCCACGGTCGTTGATTCTCAATCTGGAGTAAAGAACGTCTTCTTGAACTACACAACCAATAATTGGGTTACCTACGAGATAATTGATATGTCATGTGTGGCAGGAAATAACTATGTTGCAAAGATTGGACCTTTTGCAAATGGTACGACCGTGATAATGAAGATTGAATCTTGGGATTTTGCAAACAATAGAGGAGTAAAAGATACCTGGAAAGATGGTGCATTAATTGCAGTTAAGGTACTAACGACTGGCGATTCGATTGCACCTGAAATCACGCAAATCACCGTAATACCTGCGATTCCAAAAGCAGGCGAACAAGTAATAGTATCTTGCTATGTATTCGATAGTTCCGGAGTAGCAAGCGTTTATTTTGTATATTCGACAGATAATTGGACAACACAGCATAATGTGCGAATGAACGAGAGTGTGGGCGGTAAATACGTGTGTGTTGGGTTTGTATATCAGGAAGGTCAAGTGGTTCAGTTTAACATCCAGGCAATAGACATATTCGGGAATCGTGGATTGAAGGAAGGGGGTAAGATAGCAGGCGAAGGCGCGGATGTTAACCCGCCTGTATTTGTAAGTTTCAGTGTAACACAAGTTGGGAATAAAGTCTATGTAGTTTGGGAGACTGACGAAGATACAATAGGGACTGTTGAATTTACATTGTATAATGTAACGACAACAAGGGAAGAGCCTATTTGGGGCAAGACTCACAACATGACCTTTACTGTAACAAGCGACCATGTAGGCGCTGTTTACACTTTCAGAATTGTTGCAAAAGACAGGAACGGAAATACCGCATATTCAAGCCCGAAATCGATTACTATCTCTCAATCTAACCATGCACCTGAACTTTCACAGCCTTCGGTTAGTCCTGCAAAAGGAGATGTAAATACCAAATTCATATTCTCAGTTTCGTTCTACGATGCAGATGGGGACGAGCCTGCATTTGTTGCGGTTATCATAGATGGTGCAGTAAAGGCAATGACGCTAAAAGATGGAAAGTACGTATTAACAACAAAACTATCTGCGGGGAAACATACCTACTATTTCAGAACATCGGACGGAACGGACGACGGCTTGGTAGAATTAAAGAATGGAGATAAAGAATGGACTTTAACAGTCGGAAAAGTAGAAGGAAGCACGATTAACACCCTACTTGTAATTGGAATAATAGGTGCAGTAGTTGCAATAGTTGCTGCAGTAGGCATATTCCTTGCAATGAGAGGTCGAATGAAGGGTAAAGGAGAAAGCGGAACGGAACCCATAAGGGATGATAAAGAAGGCTTGGAAAGAGAAGGCTTGGAAAGGCAAAATATGAGCGATAATTTGGCAGATACTGAGAAGAAAGAAAGTATCGAGGAAAAAGATGAGAAAGACAAAGAAGAAGATAACGAAAAAGACGAAGAAACAGGAACTTCCGAAGAAAAGAAAGAGGAATAAGCTTTTTCTTTTAACCCTTTTTAATTCTTTGGGTTTAAGGTATGGTAGAGCCAATAAGTTAAACCACACTCTGCGAAATGATAAGTCTACGAAAAAGAATAAATTTCATGACACCATTTCTTGCTTGGATGGATTACTACAAAAGGAATAAGCATAGAATATGGGAAATTGACTTTGCAAGAGGTATCGCGATAATCTTAATGATATCACTCCATATTAAGTGGGCAATAGATTATTTTGGTATCGGAAATACGGGTGTACCTCCCATGGTATATGGTGTGTTACAAAGGTTCACTGCAGGAACTTTTATTTTTCTTGTAGGAGTTTCGCTTGTTCTTTCGAATTTGAAAGTAACAGAAAAGAAGATGTTGCTGAAACGTAACATAATTAGAGGAATGAATGTTTTTGCATACGGCATGGGGATTACTCTGATCTCATATATCTTTGCTCGAAATGCAATGGTGCTATTCGGCGTGCTGCATCTTATTGGCTTGGGGATTATCCTTGCAACCTTCATGTTGAAACAAAACGGATTAAATTTAATTCTTGGCTTGGGAATCGTGATTTTAGGATGTTATACCGTGAACATAGACATGGGCTGGTTATTCTTTTTGGGTTTTAAGTATCCAGGCGTAGAAACAGACTTTTTTCCAATCATGCCATGGTTCGGTCTTACTCTGATTGGAGTGTACGTAGGAAACAAATACTATATAGATGGAAAGACAAAGTTCCCTTTGGATAAATTTCCGCAGGTATTAGAATACATTGCCTTTTTGGGTAGGCATTCTTTGATGATATACTTTGTGCATATGATAGTCATTCTAAGTTTTGTTTTTGCAATTGGAAAATTGTCATTCTGATTTGAAATTGTTAAATATTTGAATTTTGTTATCTTTTCAGATGCCGAACTTCGCAGCAATTGATTTAGGTAGTAATGCAGCAAGGTTGAAAATCATAGAATCATCCTCGCAATTAGATATGAAAACTCTTGAAATGATAAGGATGCCTATCAGGCTTGGACACGATGCTTTTATATCAGGTGTTATCTCTGAAGATAGCATCAAGCGTACAATCGATGTATTCTCAACTTTCTCGAGGGTGTTAGCAGATTATCATGTGTATATGTATCGAGCAGTAACTACTGCTGCAGTCCGAGAGAGCGAGAATAGGGACCTTTTCATAGATAGGATAACAAGAGGGACAGGCATTAAGTTAGAGATAATCCCGGGTGTCGAGGAAGCAAAACTTCTTATGTTTGCTCTTCGTGATAAGATCCAACTTGGAAATGAAAGAATATTCCATCTTGAAATAGGAGGAGGGAGCATAGAACTTGGCGTGTTCGATAGTAAAAATTGCGAATTATCGAATAGCATAAAACTAGGTGCAGTAAAACTTCACGAAATGTTTCTTGCTGGGGGTTCAGGGGAACAACAGATTAAAATAATGAATGAATTTATAGAAAGAATCCTTCGTTCTACTGTAGAAGAGATTAGAGAATTAAGACCTTTAAAAATGATTGTTACAGGTGGAAATGCAGACGCTCTTGCTCATCTTGTCGGCGAGGAAAAGAGTTTTCATGGAAAGAACATACCATACATTTCGAGTAAAAAACTCGAAGAAATTACTAAAAAATTATCTAGGTTGAATTACGAAGAAAGAGTAAAATTAGGCTTGGAGAAAGACCGTGCTGATGTTATATTACCTGCTTCGCATCTTATTTTATTCTTACAGTCTCGGCTTGGATTCGATGGAATTTATGTCCCAGGCATCGATTTGAGAGATGGAATACTGAGAGAATTGCTACTTGATTATTATAAAAAAGAATTGCACATCCTCGAGGAATCTGATGTTGCAATAGGTTCTGCATTCAGGCTTGGTAGAAAATTTAGATTTGACCAAGAGCATGCGATACAGGTCATGAACCTTTCCACAAAGTTATTCGAAGAACTGCAAAACGTCCATAAACTTGACAAAGATGCTTTGAGGTATCTTCAAATTGCATCTATCCTTCACGATGTTGGGCACGCAGTAGGTCCATCTAAACATCATAAACATTCCTATTATCTGATAAGAAACTCGGAGATGATGGGAGTCTCCGAAGAGGAACTTGAAATCATAGCAAACATTGCAAGATACCATAGGAAATCGCATCCCTGTCCCGAGCATGATACATATCAACAACTTTCCAAGCCTGAAAGGTTCCTAGTAACAAAACTATCTTCTATTCTAAGGATTGCAGATGCACTTGACAGAGAGCACAAATCACAGGTTAAGAACCTATCATGCGAAATTAATCAAAGTAAGTTGATTATCAAACTCTCAACAGATTCTGACTGCATACTTGAAAGATGGTCATTATCAGAGAGAGCTAAATTATTCGAAGAAATATTTGGATTAAAAGTAGAAGTAATACTCGAAAAACCAAAATAAAATTGAAATGATAAAAAATAATTTACAGAATCATCTCCGGCTTGGGCAGGTCTTTTGGCGGTGGGGGATATTTCATATTTAAGCCTTCGAGCGTTTCCACGATTGTTTTTGAAATAACCAGGTTTCTGAACCATTTCTTATTCGATGGTACGATGTACCAAGGTGCCCATTTTGTAGATGTCTTTGTGATTGCATCCTCGAACGCTTCCATATACATGTTCCAATATTCCCTTTCTTTCAAATCTCCCATAGAGAATTTCCAATTTTTTGAAGGGTCAAGAACTCGTTCTCTGAACCTTTCTGCTTGCTCTTCCTTTGAGATATGAAGGAAAAATTTCAAGATGACTGTACCATTTTTTGCAATCGTCTTTTCAAAATCGTTTATCATCTCGTACCTTTCTTTCCAAACCTCAGGGGGAACCAAATTATGCACACGCACAACTAAAACATCTTCGTAGTGGGATCTGTTAAATATGCCAATATTTCCTTTTGCAGGGAGCGCCTTGTGGATGCGCCAGAGAAAATCATGTTCCTTCTCTTCTTCAGTGGGTACTTTAAAACTTGTAACTTGGCATCCTTGTGGATTTACACCTGACATTACCGTGCGAATAGTTCCATCTTTCCCACATGCATCCATCCCTTGAAGAACTATGAGCAGTGCATGCTTATTTTCCGCATAAAGAAGGTTTTGAAGTTTTGCCATCTTTTCCTTTAACTTTTCTATCTCTTCTTTTACCTTATCCTTGTCCTTCTCGTCGTATTCGCCCGTATAGCCAGGATCAAAATCTTTAAGTTTTACCTTTGTACCAGGTTCTATCAAAATAGGTTGCTTCTTTGCCATATCGTTCACCAAAAAAGAGAACGATATCTTGCTTAATCAACTTTTACTTCATCCATGTATATTTTTAAAATATCTCCATGGTCAAACGCAAGTTCAGGTAAAGAATTTAACGAGAAAAGTTCTGCTTTTTCTGCATCATCTCCGCCTTTCAACTCACCACCTACTCTATCCAAAACATATATCACAGATACGGTATGTCCTCTTGGGTCTCTTAAAGGGTCTGAACGCACTGTTAGCAACTTTTTGACTTTAGTCTCCAAGCCGGTCTCTTCCCTTACTTCACGAACGACCGCATCCTCGGTCCTTTCTCCGTATTCCACAAAACCGCCCGGAAGAGCGTATCTCCCCTTGAACGGCTCTTTCCCTCTACGAACAAGCACAACCTTTCCATCGATTGTTACGATTCCATCTACAGTAAGCGCAGGACGATTGTACAAACGCCCATCTCTCATAATTGTTTCAATCTGGTTTTTCCTTACCTCGTACTCTTCCAACAGCCTTTTTCCTTCATTCGTAAGAGATGTTTTACCGCCTTCTTTCCCACCTCTTTTTGATGAAATTATCTCCACACCTGCTGATTTCGAAATAGTATGCAAAATACCCCATGCATGACGGTATGACATCTTCATCTTCTTTGCTGCGATGCTTATTGAACCTTCTTCTTCTATTAGTTTCAATAACTTTGCTCTCCCTTCCGAAAGCACAAAACACCCATCGCACATCAAAGATACCTTTACCCTTACCGAATACATGTTTCTAAGATACACATTCAACAATTTTATACTTCTCATCAATTCATAATCAATACATTTTTTACATTTATCAACAATTCCCAAATGGTGTTGGTTTGAAAATTCTTGTAGTTACTGGCATGCCAGGCAGCGGAAAAGGCGAGTTCGTTAACATCGCAAAGAAATATAACATCCCCGTGGTCTCCATGGGTGATACAGTTCGCGAATACACCGTAAAGGTACGCAAACTCGAACCAAACTCAAAGAATGTTGGCTTGGTCGCTCGAGAAGAAAGGATCCGGCATGGCGCAAAGTTGTCTGGAACCAAGATACCTCTTGAAGAATTCGACGAAGAAAACAGAAAAAAACTCGAAATGGACGGTTTCGATATCTGGGCAATAAGAATGATTCCAAAAATAGAAGAAATAATCAAAGAAGGCAAATCTGATATCGTGTTAATCGATGGGGTAAGAGGCGAAATGGAAGTCGAAAAATTTAAAGAAGCTTTTGGAAACGACCTATTGATAATCGCAATAATCACCGAAGATACAAACAAGAGATACGAACGCATGCTCGCTCGTGCAAGAAAAGACGACCCATCCGCGATAGATGAACTAAAATTAAGAGACGAAAGAGAAACCTTCTACGGTCTAAAAAAGGTAATTGAAAAAGCAGACATCAAAATCCATAACGAATCCACTCTCGAGGATTTCCAAAAGGAATCTCAAAAAGTAATTGAAAAAATTCTTGGCAAAAACGAAAAAAAGAAAAAATGCTAAAGCACTCCTGCTTCTCTTAAGATATATCTTGCAGCCATTTCAGGTGAATAATAATTGCGGAACCTCTCATCTCTATAATCTAAGGTGTTCTTAAAAATTTCTTCTATATTTTCAGAATATTCTTTTAATTTCTTGCATGAACCTTCAAAATCTATGTCTTCCATAAGTTCATAACCCAAATCACCTAAACTAAGGAAATCTTTGCCTGGTATCAATGGCTCGTACCACTCCACATATGTATTATCCGAAATTGCTACCATCCCACTTAGAAAAGCATCAGTCATCCGCCAAGATATACATCCACGCAAACCAGTTATATTCAATGTCGAGTATGAGTTCTGCATTAACGAAAGATAATATTTATCTGTAATCTTCTCATAGTTCGCAAGTTCCATTGCTTCCTTTGGTATCGCACTTCTAAATGGCTCCTCATGTGAGGGTTTGAATATAATCTTTGCACGTGGTATATTCTTATGGGCATATAGCACAAAATCTACGCGCTTATAATGCGGATGATGGGTATTTTCTATCACCACTGGGTCATGTTGCATACCTAAATAAACTAACACACTATATTTTCTTGGATACCCCTTTCTCACTTTCTCATAGATGGAAAGTATCTTTTTATTCTTCTTAAAATCAAAAATTCTACTTAGTGGTCTTCCTACTAATAGCGGTCTTACTTTATGTGAATTTCTCATTATTTCTTCAGAAAGTTTAATCTGCACCCTTTTTGAAATTCGGGCATATCCTTTCTTGAAATCTTTTGGATATTGCGTCTTGAAAATTAAATCTGCTTCATCTAATAATCTACTCGCCCCAAAATCCCAAGGCGTATCCAGAATATTTATTATGAATTTGCTTCTCCTTTTTCCATCGTAAATTGTCCCTGGAATATTTGCCCAAGTTTCTGTTGTGGACGGTAACCGCATATGAAGGATTCTTTTTATTGCGTTAACCCCTTTATAGAATAATATCGGCCATACCCCAGGTTTATAATTTATCTTTAATCTATCTATAACTCCCTTCTCTTTTAGAATATAGAATCCAGTTAATACATATTCTGAATATGTGATGTTGGACATGTCGTTAAATTCCACTATTATCCCCATATTACCCAACTCTACTATTCTGATAATGGTTTCACTATCATCTCTTTTTTGAACTCTTCACGGTCTAAGAATGGATACATATCTTCTAACGGCTTGGAGATAAGTGTTCCATCTTCTTTGCGATACGATGCTACAGTAGGTATTATCTCCTGGTCCCTTAGACAAACAACTTCGCAAATCACTCCTTTAGGATAGTTAAGAACCGATTTTATTATTCCATCAAGTTTTTTGCTCGACGAAACTTTAAAATATTTTATACCATATGCATTTGCAATTTTTCTTAAATTTGGAAAGGAAACCCCAGAAGTAGAATCTGTTCCAATAAGCCTCCCCTCAAAAAATTTCGTTTGTGTTGCTCTTATAGAAAGATATCCGTCGTTGTTCCATACAAATATTTTTATTGGCAGTTCATGATGAACAATAGTTTGCAGTTCCTGAATGTTCATTTGAAATGAACCGTCCCCTGTTACTCCTATTACTTCCTTCTTTCCTCTTGCAAAGCATACTCCTATCGTCGCAGGAAGTGTATAGCCCATTTCTGCTTGTCCTCCTGAAGTTATATATCTTTGTCCTTCTTTTAATTGTAAACCTTGAGAACAAACATAGAACGCTGAACCTGCATCTGACACCACAACTGCATCATCCCTCATTAATGCAGACAGCCTCGACACAAAATAATAAAGATTTATTCCCCCTTTTACATTCTTATATTCCGGATTGCATACAGGATATTTATTTTTCCATGAACTACACTTTTTTAACCACTCCTCACTTAGACTATCAGTTATTCGCCCTTCTTTATTAATTACGTCTAAAAATTTCTTGCAATCCGCATTTATGAATTTATCTATTCTTACAGTACCTTTTTTATGCTCTTCTTTATCTATATCCACAACTATTATTTTTGCTTCCCTTGCAAAATTCTTATACTCATGCCCAGTTGAACTAACACTGAGCCTGCTACCTATCGATAAAACTAAATCCGCGTTCTGAACCGCAAAATTGCCCGCCCTATCCCCTTTATTACCTATCCTCCCAATGAATAAACGATGTGACGATGGTAAAAGGTCTATCCCAAGCCTTGACGCTACATAAGGTATGTTGTTTTTTTCAATAAATTCCTTAAATTCTTCTATGGCTTTTCCTATCCTAATACCCTGTCCTGCAATTATGATTGGTCTTTTTGATTTTCTTAAGATTTTTTTTACTTCTTCTATTTCCTCATTTGTAGGCTCTTCTTTATAATCTATAAGTTCTCTTTTCTCTTCTTCCGTTAATCTTCGCAGCGTCTCATAATTAACTACCGCACCTTGGACATCAAGAGGCACATCAAGCCATACAGGTCCAGGTCTTCCTAACTTCGATAAATACACCGCTTTATCAAGATGATATGCAATCTCTTTTGGCTCGTTAACCATTACTGCATATTTAGTTATAGATGACACTATGGGAACTATATTTGCTTCTTGCACACCAAATTGTCTTAATTTCAGACCTGAATTTGCAATCGTTTCCTTCCTTTTGGATTGACCTGAAATAAACATACATGGAACATTATCTTGCCAGGCATTTAACACGCCTGTTATAGCATTTGTTCCACCGCACCCCGTAGTTACATACGCCACGCCAAAATTTCCATTATATTTCGCATACGAAACCGCTGCCATTGCAGAGGCTTGTTCATGATGATTGCATATCGCTTTGAGATGGGGATGGCAAACTATTCCGTCTGTTAAATACATCATTCCTCCACCAGATACCATAAATATCTCCTTTACACCAAGATTATAAACATAATCTGCTATGTAGTCTGCAACTCGCCCATCCATCTTTTCACCTTCTTAATAATATTAATAAATTAATAATATGATATATTTTCTTTAAACCACTTAACTGTTCGTTCAATCCCTTCTGTGAATGTGTACTTTGGATACCAATTGAGATATTTCCTTGCTTTTGTGATGTCTGCCTGCCATACTTCAGGGTCATAGTCTCTCCCAGCTATTTTACCCCACATGGGCTCTAACTTACTTCCTGTTTTTTCTTGAATGACATTGATTACTTCCGAAACCTTTCTTTGAATACCCGAACCTATGTTAAATATTTCTCCCTTACAATCTTCTGCTTTTTCCATACATTTAAGGTATGCAGTTATCACATCTTCTACAAAAATATAGTCGCGCACAGAATTTGGATTACTAAGTTCCAGATTCTTATTTCTTAAAGAATTTAAAATGGCATAAGATATTAGCCTTCTTGAGTCATCATATGGACCAAATGGAGAAAAAAGTCGCAGAGTTAATATCGGTTTACCATTTTTCATACCTTCGTTCTTTGCGTATAGCGAAGACGCAAGTTTTGTGATTCCATATAATGTATTTGGTTCGCATATATCTGTTTCGTTCATTGGTTTTTCTTTCCTTCCATACTCTGAGGAACTACCGGTATTCACAAAACATTTATAACCAATCTTGTTACATCCATTTATCAAATTTATCGTGCCAATGAAATTCGTTTCTATGGCACTTCGTTCATCTGGATGCACTCCACCGTATATACCTGCAGTCGCAAGGTGAAATATAACTTCAGGTTTCACTTCTTCGACCGCAGAACTTACCATCCTCTTATCTGTTAGGTCAACAGTATGAACTTTAACTTGAGATAAGATATCTTCAATTCTCCATAAATTAGACGATTTACGAACAAATATGTGAACCTCAAACCCTTCTTTTACAAGATACCTTGTTAGATTAG
>Ga0078972_1002019_pt1 | contig 70684 bp, 63 predicted proteins | sample YelNatPaOPGAMG01_FD_67568 | JGI IMG/M metagenome (GOLD analysis project Ga0078972, IMG submission 67568) | Hot spring thermophilic microbial communities from Obsidian Pool, Yellowstone National Park, USA - OP-RAMG-01 (SPADES assembly) (version 2) | ecosystem: Environmental > Aquatic > Thermal... | reverse complement strand
GAGCAATCCGGAATTCCCGGCGTAGTGGTGACCAACCCCGGTTTCGATGAACAGGCGCGCAATTTCGCCAAGCAAAATGGCATCCCGGCCCTCCAGGTTGCCGTTTATCCGGACCCTTTTGATCTCGAAACGAATGCCCAACTGCAGGAAAAGTCTGCCAAGATCGTTGTTCCTCAGATCATCGATGCGCTGACCAAACCAATAGCCGCATCAAAGGCACCCGCTGATAAAGGGAGCAGCAAGGAAATCGAGTTCACGGGCACCATCGATCAAATCAACCGATACTTCACGGATAAGGGGTGGAGCGACGGAATGTCCATAACCCCGCCGACGAGGGAGAAGGTCGGGGAGTTTCTGAAATATACCGATTATCCGCCGGATCAGGAGATAGCGGTGCTTCCGCCCGCGAACCTGAAGGCCACACCATGGAACATAGCCGTCAATGGCGTGATGGCCGGCTGCCGTCCCGAGTACATGCCTATCCTGATCGCGGCGGTACAGGCCATAGCCGATCCTGATTTCAGATACAGGCACCACGGCGGCAGCACCCATTCTTTTATGAACTTCTTCTGGGTCAACGGACCGATCGCGAGGCAGCTCGGTATCGACCACGGACAGGGACTTATTGCAAACCCGGTCAACCGTGTCATCGGTCGCGCCATGAGCCTTATAGAGAGGAACATCGCGGGTTTGAGGATCAAAGAAACTCAGATGGGCAGTTTCGGGAAGCAGCTATCGTGGGTCCTGGCGGAAGATGAAGAGGCGATGACCAAACTGGGATGGGAGCCGTACCATGTGGGGAAAGGGTTTGCAAAAAACGCGAACACCTTGTCGGCAGGGTATAGCACCCTCTGGGGCCGCAATCTCATCCCCTCGACGTCGGATCCCAAGATCCTCATGCAGATCATGGCCTACGGGATCACCACAACGGAAGCCTTTGCCAGCGGCTTCACGGGTCAGAGTCAGCGGTACGTGCTCGTGGCGCCTGGTGTCGCCAAAGTTCTCGCCGATGGGGGCTACACGAAAAAGCGCCTCAGGGAAGACCTCATTAAGAATGCGCGAAAGATCACCTATGAGGCGGTCTTCTCAAAGGTATACGGTTCGTTTGGCCCGGTATACAATTCCTTCGAAGCCGAGCTCCAAAAAGCCCTGAAAAATGAGCATACCAAGAAAGGGATGCTGCCGCCGTGGTACCCCAGATTCCCTGGTTGGGAAAACATCGAAACGACGCCGGCTCTCAGGCAGGTTGAATTCATCGTATGCGGAGACCCGGCCAGAAACAAGGTTCAGATACTGGCAGGCGGCCCCGGCAGCGCTATCAAGGAAATAAAGCTTCCGGCAAAATGGAATGAACTCATGGCGAAAGCAGGATATCGTCCGCTGCAGGAGTTTTTCCTTAAATAGCTGCGGATCACAGCGTAGATAGCTGGTTTGAGATGTATGGAAGAAAGGAATGAGAGAGTAGTGAGGCACAGGCATTAGGTAGTACTGGCTTCAGCGCTCGGCACCTTTTGTCAGGAAATCAACCGGCTTGACAATTTATGAGAGCTTGTGGAAACCCTGGCTCCTACTGACCGCCATCGTTCGCCATACAAAAAAGGAGATAGACCCGTCCGTTGCATAGCGGAGCCCGGAAGAAAACGCCTCAGAGGCCTTGTCAAGGGGGTTTTGTTGACACGTGAGCGATTATCAGAGACTCCACCAAGGGGGAAGTCCAGCAGAGGTAACGGAACTTGGTACGAAACCTCCTTGAGGTGCCGCTACAAACCCTCTCTGGCGACCTCACCGGGGCCCTTGAGCGGGATTTATTGCAACATTAGGGCTGATTCGTCCTCCAGCAAGAAAGGAGGCGAAAGAAAGTTGACACCTTCGACGGAAGCCGTTATAACCCTTTAAAGGAAACCTCCTTTTCATAACATCTTACCTGGATTGGCCTCGATGGAACTGGGTATCAAGGATTTCTATTTTCTGAGCGAATTCTTGAACCGTAGGGTATATGGACCTTCCGGCCAGCAGCATGGCCGAATTCGGGATGTGGTGGTTGAGAAGGCCGAACCTTACCCCCAGCTTATCGGGTTTATCCTCCGCCCCCGAGGAGAAGAAAAGAAAGCCTTTCTTCCTTGGGAATCCCTTGCCTCCATCGAGCCTCGAATGACCGTCAGGGATCAAGGGGCAAGGGCCCCCCTTCCCGAAAAGGACACCATTTTTCTTCGAGAGGAGGTCTTGGACAAGCAGATCGTCGACACCTTCGGAGCCAAGGTCGTTCGGGTGAACGATCTTCACTTTCTTCGCGTCAACTCCCATCTTCGACTGGTTCACGTCGATGTGGGATTTCGGGGTCTGATGAGAAGGGTGGGGTGGGAGAGGCTTGTCGATCGCCTTCTCCAGTGGCTTTTCTCATACGTCCTTCCCAATCAATTTATCTCCTGGAAGTATGTTCAGCTTCTCTCAGGAACCGATCTCCTTCAACTGAGCGTTTCCCAGCAGAAGCTTGCCCACCTTCACCCCGCGGATTTGGCCGACATCATCGAAGACTTAAGCGCTCGAGAACGATCCGCTATCTTTCACGCCCTCGATCCCGAGACCGCAGCCGATGCGTTGGAAGAGATTGATCCGAAGATTCAGAAGTCCCTCATCGAAGAAATCCCTGTCGAGAAGGCCTCCGACATCGTGGAAGAGATGTCTCCGAGCGATGCTGCGGATCTGCTCGCCGATCTGCCCGAAGAAAGGGCCGAGGAAATCCTCGAGGGAATGGAGAAAGAGAGGGCGGAGGATCTGCGAGAGCTTCTGGTTCACCCCGAGGAGACGGCAGGAGGTCTCATGACCACGGCCTATCTCAGCCTGGGCCCCGATGTGTCCGTCGAGACGGCCATCGCCAGGCTCCGGGCCACCGCGCCCGATCTCGATATCATCGACTACATCTATGTGGTCGATGGAGAGGGACTCCTTTTGGGGGTGGTCAGCATCCGAAACCTCCTTACGGCTTCACCCCACCAGCTCCTTTCCGAGATCCAGGCCTCGAGGATTGTGAGCGTGAAACCCGACGAGGACGAGAAGGAGGTCGTCGAGGCCTTTGCAAAGTACGGTTTCCGGGCCTTGCCCGTTGTGGACAGTGAAGGTCATCTGAAGGGTGTGATCAGTTTTCGAAGTGTCCTGGAGGTGTTGGCCCCGGACGCCGGATAAGCCCATAGTCGGAATCAGATCCAATCTTCTTTCCTCCTCTTGGAATCGCTTCCGTGCCTTTGGGGCAGCTTAAGAGTAAGCCATGGAAAAATATACGAAGTGGGTTTCGAGCTCGAAAGCGTCCCTCTGGAGAACGGTAGGCCTTTTTTTCATCCTCATGGGCCCGGGGATCATCACCTCCAACGTGGACAACGATGCAGGTGGAATCACCACCTACTCCCTGGCCGGCGCGGAGTATGGGCTCAAGCTGGTCTGGTGGCTCATTCCGATCATGATCGCCCTGATCGTGATCCAGGAAATGGGAGCCCGGATGGGTGTCGTCACAGGAAAGGGCCTCTCGGATCTCATTCGAGAGAAATTCGGCGCCAAGATCACCTTCTACCTCATGATCGGCATGTTTCTTACGAATATGGGAAACGTCATTTCGGAGTTCGCCGGCATCGCGGCCGGCATGGAAGTCTTCGGGGTCGATAAGTTCGTCTCCGTTCCCGTGAGCGGCTTTTTGGTCTGGTGGATGGTGGTGAAAGGGACTTACAAGTCCGTGGAAAAGGCCTTCTTGGTGGCCTGCGTCTTCTACATCTCCTATATCATCACAGGCATCATCGTCAAGCCCGACTGGAGCTCTGTCTTCGAACAGTTCCTCAAACCCAATTTAAGCTTTGAAACCGGGGAGATGACCATGGTGATCGGCCTGGTGGGAACGACCATCGCGCCCTGGATGCAGTTCTATCTTCAGGCCTCCATCGTGGAGAAGGGGATCAAGGTGCAGGATTACAAGTTCGCCCGATTCGATGTGGTCATGGGATCGGTCGTTGTGCACATTGTCGCCTTTTTCATCATCCTTGTCTGTGCCGAGACCCTCTTCAAGAACGGTGTCCGCATCGAAACAGCCAAGGACGCCGCCCTCTCCCTGGCTCCTTTGGCAGGCAAATACTGCACCTTTCTCTTCGCCTTCGGGCTGGTCAACGCATCCCTCTTTGCGGCCTCCATTCTACCCCTATCCACCACCTATCTCATCTGCGAGGGGCTCGGCTGGGAGGCCGGGATCGATAAGAAGTTCATGGAGGCACCCCAATTCTATCTGATCTATTCCATCATGATCTTCCTCGGCATGGTGATCATCCTCTATCCGGACATTCCCCTCATTCCCATCATGTACTTTTCCCAGGTGATCAACGGCATGGTCCTTCCCGTCGTCCTCATCTTCATGCTCATGCTCGTGAACGATCGCAAGCTCATGGGAAAACACGTCAACGGCCCCATCTTCAACGCCATTGCCTGGGTGACGTCCCTGGTGATGATCGGCCTCACCCTTCTCCTGCTCTTTTGGAGCCTGTGATGTCAACCTGGGTTGGATTTCGGGGTGGGACGTCCCGAAAGGGGAACGATCAACATCGGGCTCGCCTCATCAGCCGTTCCCACTCCCCATCGACCCATTTCTGAAACCCCTCCACCTCGTGGGCTTTGAGATGAGCAAATCGGCCTTGAACCTTCAGGTAGGCTTCAACGCCCAGGGGTTCTTTCAGGGACTCCTCTTGGATCGTCACCTTTCCCTCCTCGATCTCATAGAGGGGGAAAACCCTGGTGCGGACCGCCAGGCGTGATAATCGGACCGACATCTCAGAAGGGATTCGCCAGCCCGGCGGGCAGGGGGAGAGGAGGTGAATGAAACGGGTCCCTCTTCGCTCTTTGGCCTTCTCCATCTTTCGGATCAAGTCATGAGGGTAGGCCATCGTCGCTGTGGCAGCATAGGGAATGCGATGATCGGCCATGATGGCCAGGATGTCCTTTTTCGGGTTCTCTTTGGGATGGTAGGTGGGGGTTGTGGTGGTCCAGGCGAAGCAGGGGGTGGCAGAGCTTCGCTGGGTGCCCGTGTTCATGTAGGCCTCGTTGTCATTGCAGATGTAAAGGATATCCTCGTTTCGTTCCGCGGCTCCGGAGAGGGCTTGAATGCCGATATCGAAGGTCCCGCCATCCCCTGCCCAGACCGCTACGAGGACCTCTTCGAGGCCGCGCCTCACGAGGGCTGCGCGAAGACCCGAGGCGGTTGCGGCGCCTGTGACGAAGCCTGCATGAACCACAGGCACGCGAAGGCTTGAATAAGGCCAGGGACCGGGAATAATCGACCAGCATGAGGCCGGGATGACGAGAACAGTCTTTTCTCCCAAGGCCTTCAGTGTTAGACGCATGGAAACCGCAGCCCCACACCCTGCACAGGCCAGATGGCCCCGGCCCAAGAGCTCTCTTTCGGGTAGTTCGACCCTCTTCATCTCAGCTCCCCTTTCTCTTTCGGGGGTCCCCCTTTGCTCGGTTTTAGCGTTTCAGCCCCAACCAGAGCAGATCGCTTTCTGGTCGGGAACGACGAAGGGTATATTCGATGGCCTCTTCAATGACCTCGGGCGTGATATCGCGACCTCCCAGGCCCGCGACAAACCCAAAGACCGGCGGTTTCTTCTCCTGGTGATAAAGACAGGCCCTCAACTCCTGGGCTAAGATGCCTCCGACACCCAAAGAGAGATTGCGATCGATCACGGCCACCTTCTCCACGCCCCGGATCGCCTCCTTGATCTCTTCACAGGGGAAGGGACGGATCATCTTCACCTTGAGCCCACCCACATCCTTTCCCTCCTCAGTCATCCTGCGGATCACCCACCTGGCTGTGCTCGTGACGGCTCCCGAAGTGACCAGGAGGACTCGGGCCTCCTTCTTTCCATACCTTTCCACCAGATCGTAACCCCGGCCGAATCGGTTCTTAAACTCCTGATTCACAGTGCAGGCCACCTCGGGAACCTCTTCCATGGCCTTCTGGATCTTGTAGCGGAATTCCAGATAGTACTCGGGTGGCGTGATCCCGGAATAGGCTCCAGGCCTTTGGGGATCGAGGGTGTTAGGTGATGCAAAGGGAGGAAGAAACCCCTCCACCTTCTCCTCGGAGGGGATGTCTACGGCTTCGGAGGTATGGGAAAGGACAAAGGCATCGAGGACCACCATGACGGGAAGAGAAAGCGACTCGGCGATTCGATAGGCCTGAAGGATCGTATCGAGGACTTCCTGATTCTTTTCGCAGTAGAGTTGAATCCAACCCGTATCGCGTTGGGACAGGGAATCGGTCTGATCGTTCCAGATGTTCCAACCCGGACCGAGGGCCCGATTCACGTTGACAAGGACGATCGGAAGCCTTCCTCCGGAGGCCCAGTGGAGCATCTCGTGCATATAGGCTAAGCCATGGGACGAGGTGGCGGTGAAAGTTCTCAACCCACCCGTGGAAGCACCGATACAGGCAGCCAGGGCGGAGTGTTCGGACTCGACCTTGAGAAACTGGGCTTTCAGACGACCCCGTGCGCAGAGCTCGGAAAGCTCTTCGACAATGGTCGTCTGCGGGGTGATCGGATAGGCTGCGATGAGATCGACATGGCTCAGCATCACGCCATAGGCGACCGCTTGGTTGCCGGTGATAATCCGCTTCATCTCGCCTCCTCCCTGAGGGAGATTGCCCTTCTCGGGCACTCCACAAAACAGATCCCGCACCCTTTGCAGAAATCGTAATCCACCTCGTGGCAGATCGACTTGCCTTCTCTTCGAACGGCGGCATCGGGGCAGAAGGTGTAGCAGTTACCGCACTCGTCGCACGTTCCGCAATGAAAGCAGCGGCCTGCCTCTTCGAGGGCGGCCTTCTCGCTCAAAGCCGAACGGATCTCAAAAAAACCTTTGACCCGTTCCGCGAGAGGATGCTTCGTTTCGCTCTGCCTTTTGGCCTTTTCGAAATAGTCCAGGTTGAGCTCTTCGAAACGAACCACATGGGGATTTCTTGAGGGGCCCTCTCCGTGGAAAAAGGGGAAGACCGAGATCGAAGGCCCGTCTCCCACGATCAAGGACTGAAGGATTCGTTCCGGGTCCTCGCCACGAAGATAACCGTCGATCGCCACCGCAGAACGCTTGCCCGATCCGATGGCGTGGGCAACGGTTCGCTCCCTCGAGGCAAAATCCCCTCCGGCAAAGAGACGGGCAACGTTGGTCGAACCGCCCGCCCGGGTCAAGACGAGGCCTTCCCGTTTCTTCACCCCCCGGGGTAGAAAGGAGAGGTCAGGCTCCTCTCCTGCAGCCACAATGACGCTATCGACCTCGATCACGAACGAGGAGCCTCCGATGGGGACAGGTTTTCTCCTTCCTGTTTCGTCCCTCTCGGCCAATCTCATCCGGACGCATTCCAACTCCTTCTGATTCTTACCCTCCCTGATGCGGATCGGATTGACGAGGAATTGAAACTCCACACCTTCTTCGAGGGCCTCAAGGACCTCTTCCTCGAAGGCAGGCATCTCATCCCGTGTCCGTCGGTAGAGGACGATCGGACGCCTTCCCATCCGGATGAGACAGCGGGCCACATCGATCGCCGTATTGCCTCCTCCGATCACGGCCACCCGTTGGCCCACCTCCACTTCCTCTCCGAGGTGGATGGTTTGAAGGAAATGAAGGCCGTTTAGGACCTGGCGACCCCTCTCGCCCGGAATCCGAAGGCGTCGGCTACGGTGAGCTCCTGCAGAGACGAAGATGGCTCCGAAATCTTTCAGGTCTTCCATCCTCATGGCTGGACCCACAGGAACCCCTGTTTTGATCTTCACACCCAGGGCCTCAATGGCTGCGATCTCCCGGTCGAGGACCTCTCTGGGCAGGCGATAGGAAGGGATCCCCGTTCTCAGGAGACCTCCTGTAAAGGGAAGGGATTCGAAGACCGTCACATCGTAAAAGAGCCTGGCCAGGTGGTAAGCACAGGTCATGCCAGCCGGCCCTGCTCCGATGATGGCCACCTTCTCCTTCCTCTTCTTCGGAACCCTGAGGGGCTTTGGGCCTTCGATCTTCCGCCCCGGCAACTGGGCGGCAAAGTCGGAGACGAAGCGCTCGAGGGCATGGATCGCGATCGGTTCGTCAAAGCTACTGCGATTGCACTTCGTCTCGCAGGGGTGGAAGCAGACGCGACCACAAACGCCCGGGAAAGGGTTTTCCTCGCGAAGGAGATTCCAGGCCCCTTCAAAATCGCCCTCTCCGGCTCTCAGGATGAAGGACACAACATCATTGCCCGCAGGACACGCGGCATTGCAGGGCGATGTCTTGTTCTCGTAGAAAGGCCGCTGGGTCCGCCAGGTTCCGGTCTTATTCCATTCCATATCCCCCTGGGAAAGGGGAAGATCGGGCATCTCGGATTCACGGTCAAAAACAATTGGATTTCCCATTCAAGACCTCCCCTCCACAGTCCTCCGAAAAGGGGACGGGCCAATCCGTCACCCTGACCATCTCACCTCTTCATAGGCGTCCCGGGCGGCCTTTGCATTCTCCCCTTTTTTCAAAGGAACCTCTTCGCGGATGGCCAGGGCCACAGAGTCGATGCCCACAAGAGACGTTGCCCTGGAAAAGGCTCCGACCATCGCGGTGTTGACAATGGGATTCGTTCTCGAGCCCAGGCCGTTTCGAAGAGCGATGGAGGTCGCGTCGACCGTGGCCACCCGGAAGGCTCGAAGCTCGGGATATTCTCGAGGGGCTCGCGCTGTGTTGATCAGGATCCAGCCTCCGGCCTTCAAGCCCGCCGTCACGTCCACGGCTCCGATAAGGGTTGGATCGAGGATGACGAGGTGATCCGGTTCGTAGATATTGGTCCGAAGCTCGATGGGCTGCCGGTCTGCCCTTAGGAAAGCAAGGATCGGTGCCCCCCGCCTCTCCACCCCAAAGGCAGGAAAGGATTGAACATGGTAGCGTTCGTGAAAGAAGGCCACGGCCAAGATCTTCGATGCCACCACAGCCCCCTGGCCACCCCGTCCATGAAATCGGATCTCGATCATCTTCGGCCTCTTTGAAATGGGAAGGTTCGGGCACGCTCAAACGTGACCCCGCTACGTCATCGTTTCGGATAAACGACGGTTAAAGCCTTGGCATGGCCCCGGCCGAGGGCCCGATAGGCGTGTGGGAGAGAAGATTCGAAATAGAGACTATCCCCCGGCTCCAGGACAAATCGTTCGGCCTCCGTCCGGAATTCCAGCTTTCCCTTGAGAAGATAGATGAACTCCTCGCCTTCGTGGCTGAAATAGGAAAGCTCGGAGAGGGGTTTTCGCTTGAACTCCACCAGAAAAGGTTCCATGTGCTTCCGAGACTTCTTATAGGCGAGGGCCTCATAATAGTAGCCGCCTGCCTCCCGTCCGAAATGCCTGGAATCGATCACCTTGCTTTCATTGCGTCGGACCAGGACCACTTTTTGCTCCGGATCACCGTCTTGAAAGAAGAAGCTGATGCCGACGTTGAGGGCCTTGGAGATCTTGAGAAGGGTAGCGATCGGAGGGGAGACGACCTCTTTTTCAACCTGAGAGAGAAGGGCCTTGGAAAGGCCCGTTCGATTCGAGAGGTCTTGAAGGACGAGCCCTTCTTTCTTTCGAAGCTCCCGGATCTTCCTGCCAATATGGAGGGCTTTGACCTCGTGTCGGATGGTGTCGTCGCTCACGAACCTAACATAGCGCTTTCAAGCTCCGTTGTCAAGGGTTTTTTTGTTAAAACTAAAAAATGTTTAATCTTGCTAAACATTCTTCTTGCCCGGCGCATGTCCTTGATTTTCGCCCGAACCTTTGTTAACGTTGTGCTACGACGTCAGGGCGTAAGCGAAAGAGGTGAGGGAATGAAAATCGTTGTCGTGGGAGCAGGAGCGATGGGAAGTCTCTTCGGAGGCCTGCTCGCCCATGCGGGGGAGGAAGTTTGCCTTGTCGATCTCTGGAAAGCCCATATCGAAGCCATTCAGTCTCAAGGCCTCATCCTTGAGGAACCCGAGGGTCCTCTAACCCTTCCTCTCCGAGCGACGACGGATGTCGCCTCTGCGGGAAAGGCTGATCTCGTTCTCCTCTTTGTGAAGGCCTACGATACAGAAAGGGCTGTCACCCAAAGCCTCGTGTTGGAGAAGGAGGACACCCTCTTTCTCAGCCTCCAAAACGGCCTCGGAAACGGGGAGGTTATCTCCCAGCACGTGGATCCGAGCCGAGTCCTTCTTGGTGTGACCAATCATGGAGCCACGGTCTTGGGACCAGGAAGGATCCGTCATGCCGGCCGAGGAAAGAGCTATCTCGGAGCCCTTCGGGGAGGGCGGACCAATCGCCTCGAGGAGATCGCCCGGGTTTTTTGTCAGGCAGGATTGGAAACAGAGCTCACGGAGCAGATCGAGGAGCTCATTTGGGAAAAATTGCTCGTCAACGTCGGCATCAATGCCTTGGCTGCTTTGACGGGCCTTAAGAACGGAGAGCTTCTGGATCACCCGGAGACCCTGATGCTCATGGAAGCCATGGTCTCCGAGGCGGCACAGGTAGCCCGGGCGAAGGGGATCCGGATCCACGCTGACCCCTTTCAGAAGGTGATCGAGGTTGCCCGGGCCACGGGAGCGAATCGCTGCTCCATGGGACAGGATCTGGACCATCGGCGCCGAACCGAAATCGACGTCATCAACGGAGCGGTCGTGAGGGAGGCAAAACGTTTGGGAATCCCTGTCCCCTATAACGAGATGATCACCGCCTTGGTCAAGGTGATTGAGCGGAGGTTTTGAAGACGAGGCGTTGCGTCGGAGGCGAAATGCCTCTTTGCCGTGCGGAAAGGAGAGAAGATGGAGCGAAAGAAGATCACGCCGGTCGACATTCAGGCGATGAAGCGGGAGGGGCGAAAGATCACGATGTTGACGGCCTATGACTATCCCATGGCCCTTCTGGAGGATCGGGCGGGGATCGATATCATCCTGGTCGGGGATTCCCTGGCCATGACCGTCTTAGGTTACGAAAACACCCTACCCGTAACCATGGATGAGATGATCCACCACACCAAGGCTGTCGCCCGTGGGGCCAAGCATGCCTTGATCCTGGGCGATATGCCCTTCATGTCTTACAACTGCTCGGAGCGGGAGGCCATCCTGAACGCAGGCCGTTTCATGAAGGAAGCAGGGGCCGATGCGGTCAAGCTTGAAGGTGGAGTGAGCGTCAAGGAGACCGTCCGAGCCATTGTGAAAGCGGGAATTCCCGTCATGGGCCATATCGGCCTGACGCCCCAGACGATCTCCATGTTGGGAGGGTTCAAGGTTCAGGGAAAAGACGCCAAGGGAGCTCAAAAGATCATCGACGACGCCCTCCAGCTCGAGGAGGCAGGCGCCTTCTCCGTCCTTCTCGAAGCGGTGCCCGCACCCATCGCCAAGATGGTCACGGAGCGGCTGAGCGTGCCTACCATCGGGATCGGTGCAGGGGTCCACTGTGACGGCCAGGTGCTGGTCGTTCACGACATGCTGGGCTTGTTCGACCGCTTCACACCCAAGTTCGCCAAACGCTACATCAATCTGAGCGAACCGATCCTCAAGGCCTTCGAATCGTATATCGATGAAGTCCGAAGCGGCGCCTTTCCAACGGACCAGCACAGCTTCCATATCGATGAAAAGGAGTTGAGCAAGATCGAGGCCTAAGCCTCTCGGGAAAGGAAGAAGATCGAAATCTGCGAAGGAGGATAGGAAGATGGAAAAGAGTCGACTTGTCGTTGCGGCATTGGCCCTGGTTGCTTTTTTGCTCTCAGGATGGATCGGAACCGCGGTCGCGGCTCCAGTCACCCTGAAGCTGGCCCATGTGGTTTCCACCTCGGCGCCCTACCATATCGGAGCGCTGGAACTCGTTCGGCTGGTGGAGCAGAAGACCAAGGGGCAGTTGAAGATCGAGATCTTTCCGGGCGGCCAGCTGGGAAAGGGCGAGCGGGAGATCATCGAAGGCCTTCAGATCGGCACGATCGATCTCGTGGTGAGCTCCACCGGTCCAGTTGGAGGTTTTGTGCCTCAGATGATGGTCGTTGACCTTCCGTTTCTCTTCAGGGACAACACCCACGTCGATCGGGTCCTGGACGGCCCTATCGGCGAGGATCTCTTGAAAGGCCTATCCAAGGCGGGGATCAAGGGCATTGCGTTTTGGGAAAACGGGTTTCGCAATCTGACGAACAATAAACGTCCCGTCAACAAGCCTGAGGATGTCAAAGGCCTAAAGCTTCGGACCATGGAAAATGAGGTCCATATGGATGCCTTCAGGACCCTTGGCGCAGACCCGACGCCCATGACCTGGGGAGAAGTCTACACGTCCCTTCAGCAAGGGGTGATCGATGGCCAGGAAAACCCGATCAACATCATCCGGACCCACAAGATCTACGAGGTGAACAAACACCTGGCCCTGACGGGTCATGTCTATTCGCCTGCCTTATTGCTGATGAACGAGAAGAAGTTCAAAGGCCTCGCTCCGGAACTGCAGAAGGCCCTGATCGAAGCGGGGAAAGAGGCGGCCCGCTACGAGCGGAACTTCATCCGCGATAACGAGGCGAAGATGCTGGAGGAGCTGAAGGGGTTCGGTATGCAGGTCACCATGCCGGATAAGAAGCTCTTTCAGAAGGCCACTGAGGCGACTTACAAGAAGTACGAGTCCCGTTTCGGAAAGGATCTGATCGACCGGATCATCGCCACGAAATAGCAGGGCTATGCTCGTATGCTCGAACGGATCAGCCACTACGGCAACCGATGGGCGGAGTGGAGTTGTCTCGTTCTTCTCGTGGCGATGACCACGGTGACCTTTGCTCAGGTCTTCTTTCGGTTTGTCATCGTTCGCTCCCTTCCTTGGTCGGAGGAATTTTCGCGATACGCTCTCGTGTGGGCCTCCTTTTTAGGGGCGAGTGTGGCCCTGAAAAGGGGGCTCCACATCGGTGTGGAAGCCTTCGTGGGAAAGCTTGTCGAGAAGAGGAGGCGCCAGGTCTACCAGCTTACCCTCTTTTTGATGATGATCTTCCTCCTCTTTGTCATCATCAAAGGCCTTCAGATGGCCTCCTTCAACATGAGGCAATCCTCGCCGGCCATGCGGATTCCCATGGGTCTTCCCTATCTCGCGATCCCTGTGGGATCGATCCTCATGTTTCTTCACCTCTTGAATGAAGCCGTTTTGGGCTGGAGGCGTGAAGCACGGTTTCTCGGCCTGGAGAAAGGAGAGGCGGAGAAACGGCTGGAAGCGGGGTTTTGAATGCTCTGGGTCTTGGGCATCAGCTTCGTGACCTTCTTGGTTTTGGGAATCCCCATTGCCTTCGTTCTGGGGTTGACCTCCTTTGTCGCCCTCCTCTACTCCGGAAGCGTTCCGCTCCTCATCATGCCCAAGGAGATGTTTTCCGGAACGGACTCCTTTCCCCTCCTCGCGGTCCCGTTCTTCATGCTGGCCGGAAACCTGATGAACGCCGGAGGTATTACCAAGCGGCTCGTCTACTTCTGCAACATCCTCCTCGGATATGTGCGGGGAGGTTTGGCCATGGTCAACATCGTGGCGAGCATGTTCTTCGCTGGGATTACCGGTGCGGCCGCTGCCGATGCTTCGGCCATCGGATCGATCCTCATTCCCGCCATGACCCGCGAAAAGTATGACCGCGACTTCAGCGCGGCCGTGACCGCAGCAGCCTCCACCATGGGGCCGATCATTCCTCCCAGCATCCCCATGATCATCTTTGGTGCCATTGCAGAGCTTTCCGTAGGGGCTCTCTTTCTGGCGGGTGTCATTCCTGGGGTGATGGTTGGCCTTTCGTTGATGGCCGTGGCCTATGTCATCTCCCGAAAGAGAGGGTATCCCAAAGAGAAGAGGAAATCTCTTCGGGACTTTCTTCTGGGCCTTAAGGACGCCTTTCTGGCTCTGCTCATGCCCGCCATCATCATGGGGGGCATTCTCGGAGGGGTTTTCACGCCAACAGAAGCCGCTGTTGTGGCCGTGGTTTATGCCTTTGTCGTGAGCTTCTTTATCTACCGCGAGATGCGATGGAAGGATCTTCCCAAGATCCTCATCGATAGCGTGGTGACGACCTCGATCCTCATGCTCGTCATAGCCAACTCGGCCATCTTCGGCTGGATTCTCGCAAACGAAAAGGTTCCTCAGGCCGTGGCCCAGATCTTCCTTTCCCTTTCCACGAACAAGTGGGTTATCCTTCTTCTGATCAACCTCTTCTTGCTCTTTGTCGGGACCTTCATGGAGACCACCGCGTCGCTCATCATCCTCACCCCCATCCTCTTTCCCCTGGCGGTCAAGGTGGGCATCGATCCCATCCATTTCGGTCTCGTCATGGTCCTCAACTTGGTCATCGGCCTGATCACTCCTCCCCTGGGCGTTTGCCTTTTCATCGCCTGTAGCATTGCGAAGATCACCCTCGAGGAGATCACCCGGGCCATCCTACCTTTCCTCATTGCCGCCATTGCGGTTCTCTTCATCGTCACCTATATCCCGGACCTCTCCTTGTGGATTCCAAGGATGTTCATGAAGTAGCACGAAGCGACGAAACGCTCAACCCCTCTCTCACCCCAAGAAGGCTCCGGCCAAGAGAAGGCCTCCGAGGATGGGGAGAGGCCAAAGATGGGAAATGAGAAGGGGAGGGAGGTCCAAGGGTTTGTCTTCACAATAGCCTCTCGCGGCGAGGGCGAAGGTGACTTCCTCTGCGCGGGAAAAGGATCGTCGAAGGACGGGCAAGACCAGGGATTTGAGCCTGCGCCAAGGGTTCCTGCACCGATCTCCCAGCCGTGCCCGATGAGCCAGACGAACTTCCTCGGCCTCGTCAACAAGGAGGGTGAAAAGGCGAAAGGTCAGGGCTGTCATGAGGCCGATCCTCTGGGCGGGAAGGAAGGGAAACGGTCTCAGAAGCCAGACCAACGCATCCTGAAGCTCTCTCGGACGGGTGACAGCGGTAAAAAGAACCCCAAAGCCCAAGATCAATCCCAATCTCCAGAGCGTAAGCGCTCCGGTCCGAAGCCCATCGCGGCTCACCGAAATCGAAGGAAGAGAGGCCTCGGAAGTCCATGAGGCGGAGAAGGTTTGAAGAAGGGATAGAACGAAGAGAAAGAAGAGCCAGCTTCTGAGGTCACGAAAGAAGGTTTTCCAGGGGAATCGAAAAACGACGAGGAGCCCGAAAAGGAGTCCTGAGAGAAAGAGGAGCAAGGGCAAGCGGGTCGAAAGAAGGCTTAGCGTCACCATGAGAAGCCCGAAGAGTTTGGGCCGGGCATCCCATCGGTGGAGGGGTGAATTTCGTCCAACGTAATGGAAGGTCATTCGAGCCAAGAGATCTTTTCCCCTCCCAATAGGGCATAACAAGGAGGCCGAATCCCGAAATCCCGAAGACGGGGAATCACTTCCTCGGGTGTCCCGTAGAGTTTCAGCTCACCCCCGAAGAGAACGGCCACGCGGTCAACGTGAGCGATCACCTTCTCCACGTCATGGGTCGTCACGATCAGAGTATGGCCCTCCCGGTGAAACCGGACCATATGTTTCAGGGTCTCCCGAAGGGCCTCGTAGTCGAGGTTGGAAAAGGGCTCATCGAAGATCATGACCTCGGGCTCCATGGCAATGGCTCCGGCGATGGCAAGCCTCCGTTTTTCGCCTCCCGAAAGAAGATAGCAGGGTTTATCAGAAAGCTTCTCAAGGCCCAGGGCCTCCAGGGCCTTCTCCACCCTCTTGGCGATTTCTTCGCGGGGAAGCTTCAAGTTTTCAGGGCCGAAGGCGATATCCTCCCTCACCGTTTCTCCGAGGATCTGGCTATCCGCATCCTGAAAAACGAGGCCGACCCGATGATGGGCCTCCCGACAGGCATGGAGTCGGTCGAGACCATCCATTGAAATCGTTCCCTCCGTCGGCCGAAGAAGGCCTGCGATGAGTCGCATGAGCGTGGTCTTGCCGCTTCCGTTCGGTCCGCAGATCAGAAGGAACTCACCTCTATGGATCGTCAAGTCAAGGCCCTTCAGGGCCCAAGTCCCGTCAGGGTAACGAAGGTGAAGGTTACGAATCTTGATCATTCGGATTTCCTCCTGAGCCGGCAAGCGGGACAGATCCTTTCCCTTCGCTCGCTCGACCCAGCACGGGCCGGATCGAGCGAGCAAGCATGAGGGCCGCAAAAGCCTTTAAAGCATCGCCCAGGAGAAAGGGAGCCATGCCCACCCAAAACGATCTCGACCACGACATCTGGGTCACTCCTTTGAGCCAGGGAACGCCCACGGCATAGATGGCCAGAGATCCCAGCGCAACAGCCCCGATCTCAAAGGTAAGCTTCCCTCGCGATCGTTCCGAGAGGAAGCCCGCGACCCATGCCGCGAGAAGAAAACCGATCAGATAACCGCCTGTAGGGCCGAAGAAATGGGCGATCCCTCCCCGGCCTCCTGCGAAGACCGGCATTCCCATGGCACCCACCAAGAGATAGAGGCCCACGCTCGCCCCACCCCATCGGCTTCCCAGAAGCAGCCCGGAGAGAAGGACAAAGAGGGTTGAAAGAACGATCGGCACCGGCCCCAGAGGGATGTGTAGATACGCTCCCACGGCCATAAGAGCGGCCAGGAGCGAGGCCCTGACCATATTTCCAAGGGTTTGAAAGGGCAAAACCGTTCACCTCCTACAGGTAAAAGGGAATTGTAAACCAGAATAGCAAATAAAGTTAACAAAGAACCCTCCTTTTGTCAATGCTCCTACGGGAAGAGCTTACCCACTGGCATTGCCGCGGTCGGGGTCGTATGATTAAGTACGAGGCAACCTTAAGGGGTTCTTCCTTCGACGGGAGTCTCAATTCACCCTGATGTTGCAAGAAATGCCTTTACAAAGGGCTCCGGTGAGGGTGCCAAAGAGGCCTTGTAGCGGCACCTTGAGGAAGAGCGAAATACCCGCGCTTCGGCGAACTCTGCTCAATCCACTCTTGGTGAAGCTTGTGATAACGGTAGAGATGGCAAGAAAAACCCCTTGACACGGCCTCCAGGGCCTCCTCACCGGGGCTGCGCAATGCAACGGACAGGTTCAGGGAGTGTTCGAAGGATGTCTGTAATTGTTTCGGCCCGTGATCTCCTCAAGAAATTCGGCGACTTCGTAGCGGTCGATCGCATTTCGTTTGAGGTTTTTCGGGGTGAGTGTTTCGGGATCCTTGGACCCAACGGAGCCGGTAAGACCTCTACGATCCGCATGATCTATGGGTTTTCGCCCTTAAGCGGAGGAGAGCTTCAGGTCTTTGGGCTCGACGTCAACCGCCATGGCCGCCGGATCCGATCGCGGATCGGTGTCTGCCAGCAGGAGAACAGCCTCGATCCCGACCTCACCGTCCTTGAAAACCTCGAGGTTTTTGCCCGCTATTTCGACATCCCGAAAAGGGCGGCTCGGGAGAAGGCCCTCGAGCTCCTTCGCTTCTTCGCCCTCGACGCCCGAAAAGATGCCCAGGTGGCCGAGCTTTCCGGAGGGATGATGAGGCGACTCGTCCTGGCTCGGGCCCTCATCAACAAACCCGATCTTCTCATTCTCGACGAGCCCACCACAGGCCTCGATCCCCAGTCCCGCCATCAGGTCTGGGAGAGGCTTGAGGAGCTTCGGGCAAACGGCATCTCGATTCTTTTGACCACCCACTATATGGAGGAAGCCTCGCGGCTCTGCGACAGGCTCATCATCATCGATCATGGCCGGATCCTTGAGGAAGGCAAACCTCAGGATCTGGTCCGTAAACACGTCGGTCAAACGGTGATCGAGGTGGCTGAGCCGAGCGAAACGATTCGGAACTTCCTGCGGGACCAGGATCTTCCCTATGAGGATCTCGGCCACCGATTGGTGATCCACTGCGATGAACGCGAGGATCTGTACCGAACGTTCACGAAGGAATTCTGCACGGCCGGTTGCACAATCCGGATGGCAACCCTCGAAGATGTCTTTTTGAAGCTGACCGGAAGAGAGCTGAGGGAATGAAAAACTGGGTTCACTTTCGCATCTCGCGACGGTTTCTCCGCGTTTGGCAGCGAAACGTCAAGGTTTATCAAAAGGGCTGGAAAATCATCTTTCTCCCGCCTTTTCTCGAGCCTCTCTTCTACCTTCTGGCTTTCGGGGTGGGGCTCAGCGGGTTGGTGGGTAACCTTCACTACCAAGGCCAGGAAATCAGTTACGCCCGGTTCATTGCTCCGGCCCTCATCGCCGTCAACATGATGAACAACTCTTTCTTTGAGACCACCTACGCCTCTTTCGTTCGGATGTACTATCAGAAAACCTTCGATGCCATGATGGCCACCCCCCTTTGCCTCGAGGAGGTGATCACGGGTGAGATCGTGTGGGCTGCGACCAAATCGGTCGTGGCCACCGTAATCATGACAGCCGTGATCAGTTGCTTTGGCTTGATCCGTTACCCCGAAGGGCTCCTCCTGTTGCCCGTTTCATTTCTCGGTGGTATGGCCTTCAGCGCCATCGGCATGTACTTCACGGGCCTTGTGAAGAACATCGAGATGTTCAACCTGCCCGTCTTTCTCTTTGTCACGCCCATGTTTCTTCTGAGCGGGACCTTCTTCCCGTTGGAGAATTTCCCGGCCTGGAGCCGCTACGGAGCCCTCCTCTTCCCTTTGACCCATCTGGTCAATCTGACGCGGGATTTCTGTTTGGGGCGCCTTCGACTGGAGGCTCTTTGGTCTTTGGGCTATCTCGTTCTTTTTTTCGTGGTCTTCTTCCCCCTTGCCGTGGGGCGTATGCGAAGGCGTTTGATCAAATGAACCCGCCCGTTGCACAACGAAGCCCCATGTGGAAGGATTCTAGTAACATCGGGGCAAACCCTGATGTTTCAATAAATCTTGCTCCGTGATGGAACGAATGGGTAAAGTCTTCTCAAGAGCGAAGAGATGAAATCAAACAGGAGGGGAAAAAGGTGAATCTCAGCAAGGACGAGCTCACAGAACTCATTTGCAAGCGGTGCGACTTTTACAAGGAGTCCGAAAAAGACCTCGAGTGCGGGGCCTATAAGATCCTGAAGGGCCTCCTCGAGAAAGGCCTCATCACCCCTGAGGAGATCAACGATGTCCGTTGGCCGTAGGTTCTATGCCTTGGGGCCCCATTGCGTATTGAAGAGGCTTGAGGAGCCCTGTCTCTACGATCTCCAGAACGACGAGCTCTACGAGCTTTCCGATGACGCCTATCAGTTCCTTTTGAAATGCGCTCGAGGAGAGTCTCCTCCGATTCGTCCGGAGGACGAAGCCTTTATCCAGGACTGCCTCTCGGAGGGGCTGATCGTCCCTTCGGAAGCGCCGGTGCCGAGAAAGGTCCTTTCGAAACCCTCACCCATTCCTTCCCTTCGCTATCTCGAACTCTTGATTACCGATCGGTGTAACCTCCGATGCCGCCACTGCTACCTCGGAGACGGCCATCGACAAGACCTCCCTCTCGATTCTATAGAGAGGGTGCTTCGGGAGTTTGAGGAGCTCCAGGGGCTGAGACTTCTCCTTTCGGGTGGAGAGCCCCTCCTTCACCCGGAGTTCTGGAAACTGAACGAAAGGGTGAGGGATTTTCCGTTTCGCTCCGTTCTTCTTTCCAACGGGACGCTCATCACGCCGGATGTGGCAAGACGACTGCGGGTTCACGAGGTTCAACTGAGCCTCGATGGGATAAAGGAGGGTCATGAGGCCCTCCGTGGGGAAGGGACCTTCGAAAGAACCGTTTTGGCCATTGACCACCTTCAGGAGGTTGGGATTGCGGTTTCGATCGCCACGATGATCCACCGTGGAAATCTCACGGAGTTTGATGCCCTCGCCTCCTTGGTTCGGTCGAAACACATCCGGGAATGGAATGTCGATGTTCCATGTTTGGAAGGTCGCCTGAAAGATCATGCCGATTATTGGGTCTCGCCGGAAGAGGCTGGCCCCCTCCTTACGTATGGGTTTGGAGGAGGGTTCCACAGCTCAGAAAAAAATGCTACCTGCGGAGCCCATCTTTGTGCTATAATGACAGATGGGAAGGTGGCAAAGTGCGGGCTCTTTGGTGCTGAGCCCGTGGGGTCCGTTGAAGAAGGACTTCGCGTTTGTTGGGAAAGAATACCCCGGATCGCCCTTTCCGAACTTCGCTGCCACTGCTCCGAGATCGAGATCTGCAGGGGCGGGTGTCGCTACCGAGCAAAAGCCCAAGGAGGGCTTTATGAGCCGGACCTCTTTCAGTGTTATGCCCGAGGGGTCTTGAAAGGAGGTGAGAAGCATGACGATTCGGAAGATCGCTAAGAAGCTGGCCACCACCTGCAAATGTAAAGCATCCTGCTAAGACCTTCTTCGGCTCCCTCCCACGAAGGGAGGGAGCCCTTTCGAAACGATATAGATTGCACGGATACCCCGGGTCCGAAGACCCGTTTCAATACGAGGGATCCCTCTTGTGCCCTACGAAAGGACGTGAGAGGGATTTTTTTCTTGACTCCTTGTTGACCGTCCGTACTTTAGAGCGGACGTCCCTCTAACTCAACCCGTCTTATATCGAAGCGGTCCAGGTTCATGACTTTATTCCAGGCTCTTACGAAATCTTTGACCAATTTTTCTCTGCCATCGGAGGCCCCATACACTTCCGCAACAGCCCGCAACTCATTGTGGTGTCCGAAAATTAAATCCACCCTTGTTGCAGTCCATTTCAATTCGCCTGTTTTTCTGTTATAGCCCTTGAAGAGGTAGGAGTGGCCGTCAGCGGGTTGCCACTCCGTTCCCATATCCAAGAGGTTTACAAAGAAATCGTTGGTGAGAACACCAAGATTTTCCGTAAAGACACCGTCTTTAGAATATCGATAGGTTGCTCCCAATACCCTGAGCCCACCTACCAGAACGGTCAATTCGGGAACCGTAAGACAGAGGAGTTGCGCCTTATCGACCAAGAGGTACTCGGCAAGGGCATTCCCAGCGTCCTTGATATAGTTTCTAAATCCGTCAGCAATAGGTTCCATGGCTGCATAAAAGGATATATCCGTTTGCTCCTGCGTGGCATCCACTCTTCCAGGTATAAAGGGAACGGTTATCTCGTATCCTGCTTTTTGGGCAGCAAGTTCAATAGCGGCGCATCCTCCAAGAACGATTAAATCTGCAACGGAAACCTTCTTTCCATTTCTCTGCTTAGCATTGAATTCCTGCTGAATCTTTTCGTAGACAGAGAGAATTTTAGTGAGCTCTTCAGGGTGATTTAAAGCCCAATCCCTTTGAGGAAGGAGGCGAATTCGGGCACCATTGGCCCCACCCCGCCTGTCCGAATCACGATAAGTTGAAGCAGAGGCCCATGCGGTGTAAACCAACTGGGAGACACCTAACCCAGAGGCCAAAATCTCCCCTTTAAGTCCTCTAATGTCCTCATCCTCAATCAGTTTGGAGTCACGCTGAGGCAAAGGATCCTGCCAGACGAAGACTTCCTTGGGTACTTCAGGCCCAAAATAGCAATCCCGGGGCCCCAAGTCGCGATGGACTAGTTTGAACCAAGCCTTTGCGAAGGCTTCTTCAAATTCTTTTGGATTTTGAAGATAGCGTTTTGCAATCTTTGCATATTCCGGATCAAATCTTAAAGCAAGATCTGCGGTGAGCATCATGGGGGGATGTTTTTTATTTGGATCATGCGCATCGGGAATGATAGCAGGAGCATTTTTGGCTACCCACTGATGCTTGCCAGCAGGGCTTTTGGTCAATTCCCATTCATAATTGAATAAAAATTGAAGGTAGCTGATGCCAAATTTCGTAGGCGTGGAGGACCACGCAAGCTCAAAGCCAGATGTAAAGGTGTCCGGGCCTTTTCCGGTTTTGTAGCTGCTTTTCCACCCAAGTCCTTGCTGCTCAATAGGAGACGAATCGGGATCGGGGCCAACATAGGTATCCGGGGATGCTCCGTGACACTTGCCAAAGGCGTGTCCACCCGCAACTAAAGCCACGGTTTCCTCATCGTTCATCCCCATACGGGAAAAGGCAACTCTAATCTGTTTGGCAGAGGCAACGGGATCGGGATTTCCCTCCGGACCTTCCGGATTCACATAAATCAGCCCCATCTCTGTGGCGGCAAAGGGTCTTTCAAGTTCCCCTTCTTTGAAGCGCCCCCTCCCAGATAGCATCTCCAGTTCCGGCCCCCAGTCTGCACCTTCATCAGGCTCCCACATATCCTCCCTTCCACCGCCAAAACCAAAGGTCTTGACTCCCATGACTTCCAAAGCTACATTACCCGATAAGATAATCAGGTCAGCCCAGGAGAGTTTGCGACCATACTTTTGCTTTACGGGCCAAAGTAAGCGAACCGCCTTGTCAAGACTCATGTTATCAGGCCAATCAATTCTCGGTGGAAGACGAATGTCGCCTGTTTTGGCACCCCCACGGCCATCATAAATTCTGTAACTTCCTGCACTGTGCCAGGCCAAACGAATCAATAAAGGACCGTAATGGCCAAAGTCAGCAGGCCACCAATCTTGCGAATGGGTCATAAGCTCCTTTAACTCTTTTTTGACCTCAGAAAGATTCAAACTTTCAAACTCTTTCGGATAGTTGTAATCCGCCCCATAGGGATTAGAATGGGAACAGTTCTGACGTAGAACTTTAAGATTGAGCCTATTGGGCCACCAATCCGTCACCCATCTCTTTCTTACATGCCCACTTTTTTCTTCCATGACGCACCTCCTTAAATTGTTTTCATTCCATGTTGGGATGGTTGGGGTACTCTTATTTACAAGAAAAGACTTGTAACCCATCGATCGACGTGTTAATCTTAAGTTAGGAACGTCAACCAAATAATAATTATACCTAATTAGTAATATACCGAAATGAAAAAGTCAACAGGAAAGAGAACGTTGGATGAGTTTAAAGAAAGGTGTAAAGCCTTTGGTTTAAAGATTACACCCCAAAGGATTGCGATCTATCAAGAAGTATTAAATTCTTCCAATCATCCTTCTGCCGAGGCGGTTTATAGAAACATAAGAGAGGCCCATCCAAACATTTCTTTTGATACCGTCAATCGAACCCTACTAACGTTGGTAGAGATGGGGTTTATTCAAGTCGTAGAGGGTTCGGGTGATGTAAGAAGATTCGATTCGAATGGGGAGCCGCATCATCATCTGCGTTGCAGTCGGTGCGGAGCCATTATCGATTTTTATCATAAAAAATATGACCAGTTAGAAATACCGAAAGAGATACAGGGAAAATTCTCTGTGAACAAAATCAGAGTTGTCTTAGAGGGTATTTGCAGTAGTTGTCAGGAGAAGTTAAGAAAGTGAATTTTAAGGAGGCTCTTGACTACCTGTGTAATTGAACGACCGCAAGCCAAAGGGCTTTCAAAAAGAACGAGAGTTTTTTAGACGGCGCCAGAAAGTTATTTTAGAGCCCTGCTTTTTTTCAACATTTTCGTCATGGTCGTAAAAATACTACGCATTTTAATATTACAGCGACACATTGACTTCAAGTAGTTTCGCCCTCGCCGCCCCCCCTCGGCAGATCCCCGAGATTGAAGCCTGATCGGTTTCGCTGACTCCCCTGGTGTTCCTTTTGGCGAAAGGTGCGATCGTTTTGCTACCCTTCCCTTATTCTTTCCATCCGGAAGATCGCCTCCAGTTCACGAGGTGGGAAGCCGAAGCAGTTGGCCTGACGCGTCCAGAAAGGAGTCTCATTTTTCTCCAGAGGCCTCCCGATATTCGATGATCTCAAACTCCTGGCCATGAAGGGGGTGAAAAGGGTGAGTCACGCGAACTAATTGCTTCTCATTTTTTTCACTTGGTGTAGTTGACGGACGATGCCGAAGAGGTTAGGCCCGCGGGGAGGTCCGCCTGCTTCTGTGGGCTTGCATGAGCTCCATTATCGAGCAGTGGATCCGTTTGGGCTGGAGATCCCAACCGCTATAGGTTGGGGGGTGAAGAAGGAGGATCGCATGGCCAGTATCGAGTGGATCAGATCATTTGACCAAGAAAAACACATCATCGCTACAGATGAGGGAGACCAACATGTCGTCTTAATGGGTGAGGGGTACTCAGCTGACTATATTCACCTTTGCCTAACAGGGTACGCTAATAAAATCCAATTCTCTTACGGTTTCTGAGGCATAACCCCCAAGGGATCACATTGAAATTATGGGAAGAAGTGTGTTACCAAAAAATTTATGTCTCTCTCGGCCATCCGAGCAGGGGGAGGAAGCAGGGTGGGGGGGCAAGAGACCTGGCTTCGGAGAGGAGAGTCCATTGTCCACACCGGATTTTCTTGCGGATGGGTCAAGTTTTCATCGAATAATGAGGCTTCCGCCTTATATTTTCGCCATCATCAATCAGTTGAAGATGGAGGCGCGACGCCGCGGGGAGGATATTATCGATCTCGGGATGGGAAACCCCGACCTTCCCACCCCGAAACACATTGTGAACAAACTGATCGAAGCGGTTAAAAACCCGAAGAATCACCGCTATTCGGCTTCGAAAGGGATCTATAAGCTTCGCCTCGCCATTGCCGATTGGTATCGAAGGCGTTACGATGTCGAGCTCGATCCAGAATCCGAGTGTGTCGTGACCATTGGGGCGAAGGAGGGCATCGGCCATCTGGCCCTGGCCACACTCGGGCCGGGGGATGTCGTTTTTGTCCCGAGTCCGACCTATCCCATCCATGCCTATTCTGTTGTCATTGCGGGCGGCGATCTTCGCTCTGTTCCTCTCCTCGATCGAGGGGACTTTTTCGAGCGGTTGCTCAAGGCGACAAGAGAGACATGGCCCCAGCCCAAGATGTTGATCGTGAGCTTTCCTCATAATCCGACAACGATGGTCGTCGATCTCGAGTTTTTCGAGAACCTTGTGACCTTTGCACGGGAGCATCGCATGATGATCGTCCATGATTTCGCCTATGGCGACATCGTTTTTGATGGCTATCGGGCGCCGAGCCTCCTCGAGGTCAAGGGAGCGAAGGAGGTCGCTGTCGAATTTTTTTCTCTCTCAAAGAGTTATAACATGGCAGGCTGGCGGGTCGGTTTTGGTGTTGGAAATCGATCCATGTTGGCGGCTTTGGCCAGATTGAAAAGCTACTTCGACTACGGGATGTTTCAGCCTGTCCAGATCGCCTCGATCATCGCCTTGAACGAAGACCAGAGCTGTGTTCGCGAGACGGTCGAGGTCTATCGGAGGAGAAGGGATGCCTTGATCAACGGATTGAAGCGGGCGGGCTGGGAAATCGAGAAGCCTAAAGGGACGATGTTCGTATGGGCGGAGATCCCAAAAGCGTTTCGGGAAATGGGCTCCGTCGAATTCTCGAAGCTCCTTTTGCGAGAGGCCAAAGTGGCGGTCTCACCGGGCGTTGGGTTCGGAGAATATGGAGAGGGCTTTGTGCGATTTGCCTTGGTAGAGAACGAGGAGAGAACGAAGCAGGCTGTCAGAGGTATTCGTCAAGTGTTAAATCGGTGAAAAGGGCTGTAGGAGGCCTTTGAAGAGTTTATCGACCCTTTGATGGGGTTTCTTCGAGACGCGAGATGAGAGGGTGGAGGGATGAAAGCAGTGAAGGTCGGTTTGATCGACTTTGGAACGGTGGAGGCGGCGGTCCGCTTATGAGCCTTCTTCTTTCTGGCGGAAACCGAGGGCTTCGCAGGCTTCATCGGATCCCTCCTTGGACGATTCCCGTCCGGTTCTTCATCGTCAAACAAAAGGGGGGCCAAGGCCTTTCGCATATGCCACTCGATATAATACGCCAGCATCCAGAGAAAAAGACGGGCCCGAACATGATTCTCTGTATGATGCCAAATGGGACGAATTCATAGATCGATCCCCTTCATGCGTAGAAAGGCCCTCTCCACCTGCGCCAGATCCTTATTAGGAACGAACCCTAACTTCTGCCGAAAGACGCGATCCACGGTTCACTGGTCCGAATCACATCGATCCCATCCGATGCCTCTTCCTCCCGTGCTTAAGGCGTGTGAATGTTTCACGTGAAACAATAATCTCAGGAAAAATGGTGGCAACAGGATTATCCTCTCGCCCCGGAACTGGCCTTAGAGGTAAGTGAAATTTGCGGCATCTGGATGGAAAGTTACTCCCCGAGTTCCACACCGAAGGGCCGGAGAGAGCGGCCCGGTGACTTTTTGTAACGGCCAAAAGTGAACTTCCGTAGGGTCAGCAGAGGTGGGTATTCCGCTTCTTTAAGATGGAGCCACCAGGCCTCTTTGGCGCCCTCACCCGGGCCCTATTCCTCTAAATTCATACAATGTCAGGCTTAAGATTGTTTCACGTGAAACACTTTGAGCCCAACTTCTCTTTCCAACCCATTGCATCATTTCCCAATGCAGAACTGATCGAAGATTCGGTTCAACACGTCCTCAGGAGTTGTTTCCCCTACCAATTCGCCTAACGAATCGAGAGCAGAGCGGATTTCAAAGGCAACGAGTTCAAGGGAACCTCTGCCCTCTAACAACTCTATTGCCCGCTCGATCTTCTCTGCTGTCGATGAAAGGGCGTTCTTGTGCCGGATATTCGTGATGATCGAATGCTCTGGCGAGGCCCTAAGGTCTTTCTGGGTGATGGACCTATAAATTTGTCCCTTCAATTCGTCAATCCCCATCTTCCTCAACGCCGATATCGACACGATCGCCTCTTTGGGAAATCGTTCCCTGATCACCTCGAGAGAGACCTTCGACGGCAAATCATTCTTATTGACCGCAATCACTACCTTCTTGTCCTCTATCTCCCGGAAGATCTCAAAATCGTCCCTGTCAAGCTCTCGGCTTCCGTCAATAACCAAAAGGACGAGATCAGCATCCGCCACCTTCTCCTTCGTTCTTCTTACGCCCTCACGCTCCACAAGGTCATCTGTCCTTCTAAGCCCTGCGGTATCCATAAGGCGCACCGGAATACCGTTGACATTCAAGATCTCCTCGATCACATCCCTTGTCGTTCCCGGCACGGGGGTTACGATAGCCCGGTCCTGTTTCAAAAGGACGTTGAGAAGGCTCGACTTGCCTACGTTGGTCTTTCCTGCAATGGCACAGGCGATCCCCTCCCTGAAAAGCCTTCCCTCCTCATAAGAACGAACCCACTGGTTGATCTGCTCGCCAATTCGCGCCAAGTCCTCCCTCATCTTCGCTAAAGAGATCTCCTCAATCTCCTCTTCAGGAAAGTCGATATGAGCTTCGACGAGAGCCAAATGATCGACCAGCCTTCCCTTGATCTCTATGATCTCCTCATAGAAAAGGCCTTTCAGTTGCTGATGAGCTATCTCGAGGCCAGCTCTCGTCTTGGCCTTGATCAGATCGATGACCGCCTCAGCCCTCGTGAGATCAATTCGGCCGTTGAGAAAAGCCCTTTTCGTGAATTCGCCCGGCTCCGCGAGCCTGGCTCCCTGCCGCAAAACCAACTCGAGAATCTCTTGGAGGACCAAGTACCCACCGTGACAATGGATTTCGGCAACGTCCTCCCTCGTATAGGTCGCAGGTGCCTTCATGAAGACGATCAGTACCTCGTCCAGGGCGCGCCCCTTCTCAGGATCTACAATTTCTCCGTAATGGAAGTGGTGGGAGATGAAGGAGAACGGCTTTTTTTTGGGGTTAAATATCTTTTCAGCGATACTGAGGGCCAAGGTTCCGCTCAGGCGAACGATTCCTATACCGCTTTCCCCGAAGGGTGTAGAAATAGCGGCAATGGTATCCTCGGTGCTATCCTGCCTATCTCTCAAATCGGGTAGGATTTTGTTCAATGGTTCTGCTTCCTTCGGGCTCCTTTCCCAATGGGATAATTCTCAGCTTCTTCATCTCACCCTCTCCAACGCTTTCCGTTCTCAGACCTGGATCTCCTGCGAGAGCGAGATGGATGACCCTTCGGTCCCGTGGACAAAGAGGGCCAATGGTCACAATTCTCTGTTCCCCCTTTGCCTTCTTGGCAAGGCGATGGGCTGTTCGTGTTAGGTTTTCCTCCCTTCTCTTCCGATACCGATCGACGTCGAGAACAACCCTTATGGGTTCGGTACCCGTTCTGTTCACCATACGATTCATCAGGGTTTCTATGGCGTCAAGAGTTCGTCCTTTCTTACCGATTATCATACCATCTTCGTCACCCGTGACATCGAGATGGAGATTTCCATTCTCATAGCGACATTCCACGGACGCCTTGACCCCCATACGCTCAAGAAGGCCGGTTATCATCTCCTTGGCTTCACGAAGTCTCTCTTCTAGGGCCCAGTCCGTTGCCAACGCCTCCTCCTTATTTCTTGTTGATATAGTATTGATGGGCAATTGATAGGACATTGTTGATCAACCAATAGATTACCAACCCGGAGGGAAAGCTCAAAAAGAGAAATGTGAACATAACCGGCATCAGCAGAAACAGTTTCGCTTGGGCTGGATCGCCGGTCGTGGGTGTCATTTTCTGCTGAATCACCATGGAAGCGCCCATGATAATCGGCGAGATATAAAGGGGGTCCTTGGCGGAAAGATCCGTGATCCAGAGGAAGAAGGGTGCGTGACGCATCTCGATCGAATTTTGCAGGGCATTATAAAGGGCGATGAAAATAGGTATTTGTACCAACATAGGAAGACAACCGCTCATCGGATTTACCTTCCTGCGCTTATACAGAAGCATCATCTCCTGTTGAAGCCTGGCCTTGTCGTTCTTATACATCTCTCGAAGGCGGTTCATTTCGGGCTGAATCTTCTGCATCTCCTTCATCGACTTGAAGCTCATTTGGGTGAGGGGGAGGAAGACGAGCTTCATCAAGATGCTGATGATGATAATATCGATCCCGTAATTCTTGGTGGCCTTATGAGTGAGATTTATGAACCAGATGATAGGCTTGGCGAAAATCGTGAAAAAACCGAAATCAACGAGTTTCTCCGCTCCCGATCCCAGCTTCTTCAGTCCCTTTTCACTTTTAGGGCCCACATAGATCTTGAAGGGGAGGGTCACAGAACGCTGGGGTGAAACTGAGATGGCAGGAGTTACGATACGGGCTCGAAGGAGGTTCTTATCGTCGCCCTTCACCGCTACGACGACGTTCTTCTCGCCAGCGGGAGGGAAAAGCATGGCGGCAAAGTATTCCCCTTGAAAGGCGTACCACCCGATCTCGCCTTTCTCGGAGAACTCGAAGGGATCGATGTTTTTCTTGGCCGGTTGACAACCCGGTGTACAGCCTCCCGAGCCGACCCCACTGAGGTCTTTCGTTTCCACTTTATTGGCTTTAATGAAGGCATACTTCAATCCGAAATCTTTGTTTCCTTCGTGGGCAAGTTTACCTAATTCCACTCTTCCAATCCATTCAAGGCCTACTTCTGTATTGACATCCTTCGAGGATCGGTTCTCCACATCCACATGAAGGTTGATCGCCTCCTCGCCGGCCGTGAACTCAAATCTCTTCCGAATCTTCACTCCTCCCTCGAAAGTCTTCGTAAAGGTGATTTCTCCCTTTTCTCCAGGACGAAGGAGCTTTAAACCATCCTTGTCCACCTCCCAGTACCCTTGGGAATGGGACAATGTCTCGTCTGAAAAGGTGAGGCCAAGGGGAAGCCCTTCCTCCTCCTTGGTGTTGACAAGGTCAAGGGGTTCAGGCTTTGGTGGTGGTTCGGCTTTGCCGCCAAAGATGCTGTGAACTAATCCAAGGATCTTTGTCGTCATGGGAGACTCGGTGGCTCGATCCATGTATTTCTTGAGCCTGAAGTGCTTAATCCTCGCGTCCTCCGAGGTGAAGACCGCTGAAAAATCCTCCGTCTCTACGAAAACTTCTTTCTTTTCAAATACTTTCGATACTTCAAGACCGGTCGTTGCCCCTAAAGCTTTCCCGGGAGCGAGCTTCTCCCTCTTCTCAACGACTGCTGGTTGCGAGGAAGGGGTCCGTTCTCTTTTTTCTTCTTGTTTCGGGGGAGAAGGCTTTGGAAAGAATTTCGATTCGATAACGCTCCACCCGAATAGCACTAAAAACATCAATAAAATCGCAAGAATAGTCCTTTTATCCATCTAACTCTCCGTGGTCCTTATTCTTAAAGAAATCCTTCCAACCCAACCCAGGGCAACCGCACAGGGTTGCCCCTCCAAGGAGCCAACCCCGCGAGAATCCCCGAATGGGCCTGAATTGGCCTGGAAGCTTTTTCATCGTTCGGCGTTGCCTTTCGGCCATGGGCCATTAGGTCGTTTCCTTTCCACAGCCCTTCCCATCAAACGGCACGGGGTCATATCCGCCGGGATGGAAGGGGTGACATCGTGCTATGCGCTTAAGAGCGAGCCATCCACCCCCCATGATACCGAAGCGTTTCAGGGCTTCAAGTGCATATACGGAACAGGAAGGATGAAACCGGCAACATGGTCCGAAGAAGACAGAGAGGGTATGCCGGTACAGAAAGATCAGCAAAATCACAGCCATAGCTGCCGTCTTCATCAAAAGATCGTGAAGCCGCGGAACCGTCTCCAAGGTGATCCCATAGCCTTTTCTGGTTCTAATTAGCTCCCTCATCATGCTTCTTGCGGCTCGCGAACCAAAAGCCTTCCTAACTCGTCCTCGGCCTCATGATATCGACGGATGGCGCATCCTTTCTTAACAAGTATGACGATATCGAGGGGACCGCGGATCTGGTGCTTGTGAAGGCGAAAAAACTCTCTACAATAGCGTCTTATGCGATTTCGATAGGTCGCCGGCCCTATCTCTTTCTTGACAACAACGCCGAGCCGGTTGCAGGCTCCTTCTGACTTCAAGGTATAAAGGGTAAAGCTTTTCGAGTGATGCCTCCTTCCATATCTCAAGACCTTCCTGAAATCCTGAGGAAGGTTTATTCGCTCCTTCTTCGAAAAGCCGAAGAGGCCAGCCACATGGACCCTCGATTCCTTTATCGGATATGCCGCCTTCCTCGCACTTGACCGGTTGACTTTGAGCCCCTCACCAACGAATGCATAGGGGCTTCTCTGACGCGAGGGCTCGTTTGGGGCCCGCTCAAGCGCCTGCCGTCCCAGCGAAAGGCCCATATCTTCATTCCATGCCTCTGGCACGGAGTATTAGCCGAGCATACCTTTGCGGAAGGCCCCATTGTTTTCACCCAATAAAAGACACGTATGCTCTCTCACAAATGTTGCAAAAACCTTTTCCAAAGGGCGCCCTATCCGGGGCTCCGCAATGCAACTGGCGGGTTATCTTGCGCCTCCACAGGGTTCGATTTCCGCTTGCTCAGATGGGACGCTCCCAGGGCCCCCTACCCCTAAGCCTCGGAAGAAAAAAGGCGAGAAAAGAATGGACGTCAGACGGTTAACCTCTTTCTTCCCTTCGCCCTTCTACGCTTCAAAACATTTCGGCCTCCCCGCGTGCTCATTCGCTCCAAGAAGCCGTGGGTTCTTTTTCGCCTGATATTGCTCGGTTGATAGGTTCTCTTCATCGAAATCCTCTCTCTTTCTTGAAATCGCTCTTGCCCTCAGGAGACCGAGATGGATCGCCTTGAGGGTGTCAGCTCCGTAGGAGACTCTCAGATTCCTTGAAATGCTAAAGATGACGGGCCCTCTCGAAAATCAAAACTAAAATATAACATAGAGTCCCCGCCCTTTCCACTTCTCATCCCTTCGCGACGGAGGGGTTCCGTTTCGCAAGGGCATGCCTCCCCTTAGGATCCTGTCACTCGAGGTGAGCCCCCCGTCGAGGCGGGCTCTTTCATCCCCCCATTCCAGAAGGCGCTTCCTTTGACAACTGAGCAATAAGTGTTTCGAAATCGACCCGAGCGATCTCTATTTCCCGCGCCTTCTCCTCTTGGTCATTAGAGCCGGGTGCAATGACGACAAGGATCCCATTTGGGGTGGCAGCGGAAACATCAATATGGAAGGGAAGGCCAAGCCAGACCAGGCCACTTTTGGCTGAAGGGCCGTCGGGAGTTCACCCCACGGAACGGCCGAGGGTGAGGCTCTGAGCGATTCCACTAAAGCCTTGAATGCCGGACTCGGTATGTCCCGGATTTCCATGCCCTTCATGTCCGCGGGCGCGACAATGGGACGCAAGCTGTTGGTGAAGTGACGAATGCCGTGCTGTACCGGGCTATGACACAATAAACGATTTTCGTGGTTCGCGGGTTCCTCGGGGCCTGTGGCACTAATTTTTTTACAGGTTGGAAGGAACGAAACGGAACCCTGCCGGTTTTCTTGACAGGGGCTCGGGCCCCTGGTAGACTATTTCAAAAGGATAATAGCTCGTCGGAGCTTCCAGGATTTCGAAAGACAGAGTATCTTGGGGAAAGGAGAGCGCGAAGATGGACAAGCGAATAGGGTGCAGGTATGGTTGGAGGATGTTGCTGGTGATCCTCGTTACGGTAGGGATCCTGCCCGTGTCGGCTTCAGCCAAGGATCTGGTGGTCTACTCGAGTGTCGATGAGGAGAATGCGAAGAAGATCCTGAGCGAGTTCACGAAGGCAACAGGGCATAAGGTACAGATGGTTTTTCTTTCCACGGGGCCGGCCTTGAGCCGGATCGAAGCGGAGAAAGCCAATCCGCAAGCAGACGTGTGGTTCGGTGCGCCCAACGAGAACCACATCGTGGCCAAGAACAGAGGGCTCACGCAGCCCTACATCTCCAAGAATGCTTCCGCAATCGATAGTAACTTCCGAGATCCCCAGGGCTTTTGGCACGCCTTCTATATGAATCCCCTTGGAGTGGGGATCCTCTCGAGCGAGCTCGAGAGACGGGGTCTGAAGATCCCTGCGTCATGGCAGGACCTGCTCAACCCCGGCTACAAAGGACTGATCCAGATGCCTTCTCCCCAGTCCTCAGGCACCGCTCTGGTCATGATCATGACGCTCATTCAGATTTACGGAGAGCCTAAAGCCTACGAATTCATGAGGGCCATGAACCCCAATGTTCAGACCTACACCCAGAGCGGCACAGGGCCGGCAAAGAGCCTGGCCATCGGCGAGGCAAAGATTGCCATCCAATTCACACCAGCCTTTCTGCAGCTCATGGACGAAGGCTACCCGGTGAAGGTGGTTTTCCCGGTGGAGGGGGTGGGCTACGAGTCTCCGGCTCTCTCCATCCTCAAAGGAGCCAAGAACGTTGAAGAGGCCAAGGCCCTGGTGGATTGGATCATCTCCGCGGAGGGCCAGAAGACCCTGAGCGCCCAGAAAACCTTCTTCTTCCCGGTGCGAAAAGACGTTTCCGCAGGAAAGGGGTTACCGAAGCTCTCCGATATCAAGCTCGTTGAATACGATCGGGACGCCCTGGCCAAAGAGCGCAAGCGCCTCGTTGACCGATGGGTCAAGGAAGTACTCGGTAAATAGACCCGTCAGTCGCATGACGGAGCCCCGTAGAGGACGCCTCAAAGGCTTTGTCAAGGGGTTTTTGTTGACACGCAAGCGGTTATCGCAGACTTGACCAAGAGCGAAGTCCGGCAGAGGTAGCGGAACTTACTATGAAAGACCTAAATAAGTCGGCATTCACCCTTTGTCATTGCGAACGAAGTGAAGCAATCTCATGGGATTGCCACGTCGCTTCGCTCCTCGCAATGACTACTTTTCGATGTCGTTCATTAATAGTATTCAACCTCCTTAAGGTGCCGCTACAAGCCCTCACTGGCGCCCTCTCCGGAGCCCTTGGGCAGGATTTATTGCAACATGAGGGTAGAGACGTCTTTCATCTATCGGGACATACCGTGACATAGTTTGCAAAGGGTTACAGGAAGATTCTTTTGAAGGACATGGTCCGCCATCAACTCCTGGGTCAAGTCGTGAAGGCCAGACGGGCCATTTCATCATGAGTCCTTATGAAAAAGCTTTCGACAGCCAAACGTCAGATAGAACTCCTGGTTCGGGATCCCCTGCTGGCAATCCTGGTGGGAATCGTATTTCTCTCCCTTGCGATTTTCGTGGTCTATCCACTGGGAGCTGTCCTTGTAAAGAGCTTTCAGGATGAGCAGGGAACCTTGAGCTTGGAGAACTATGGCCGCTTCGCCCGGTTCGGTTACCTTTGGGACGCTCTGCGAAACAGCGTTCTGGTGGGCGTGGTCACCGGGATGATAGGGGTGTGCTTAGGGTATGCCGCGGCCTTTACGCTCGCTCGAACGAATATTCCTTTTAAGAAACTCTTTCATCTGCTCTTGATCCTACCGATCATTTCTCCACCCTTCACGAGCGCGCTCTCCGTGCTCATGCTGCTCGGTGCAAACGGGCTCATTACGCGGAAGGTCCTCGGGCTCTCCGACTACAACATCTATGGTTTCAAGGGTGTCATGCTCTCACAAGTTTTCACCTTTGCTCCGGTGGCGTACCTGACGCTGAAAGGAGTTCTGGATTCTCTTAATCCTACCCTGGAAGATGCCGCCATGAATGTGGGTGCAAGTCGATGGCAGACTTTTCAGAAGGTGACACTTCCCTTGAGTCTGCCGGGGATTGCCAGCGCGTTCCTGGTGGTCTTTATCGAATCTTTGGCCGACTTCGGCAATCCCCTGGTTCTTGCGGGAAGCCGCTTTCCCATGCTTTCTACTCAGGCTTACCTGGAGATTACGGGATCCTTCAATCTTCCTCTGGGAGCAGCGCTCGCGGTGGTTCTCATGCTTCCCTCGGTGAGCGCCTTTGCCATCCAGCGCTATTATCTCCAGAAACGTCAGTACACGACCGTCACAGGCAAACCGACGAGCAGTTCATCGAAGCTTGTATCCAAAAACGCACGCCTCGCTCTCACAAGTTTCGTTCTGGTCTTCGCGATGTTCATCCTCCTCTTCTACGGAACGATCTTCATGGGGGCCTTCACAAAGGTCTGGGGATATAACTACGAGCTGACGTTTCGGCATTTCCTCTACGCCTTCAGCGTAGGCATGGATACCATCAAGGATACACTCATCGTGGCCGCGACGTCGACTCCCCTTTCGGGATTCATGGGGATGCTCATTGCCTTCTTAGTGGTTCGCTTCCGGTTTCCGGGAAAGGGAAGCATGGAGTTTACTTCCATCCTCAATTTCGCTGTCCCTGGAACCGTGGTGGGCATCGGCTACATTCTGGCTTTCAACCGTCCCCCCCTGCTTCTGATCGGCACGTTGACCATCCTCGTGCTCAATTTCGTATTCCGCTATGTGCCGGTGGGCATCCAGTCGGGGATCGCCGTGCTTCGGCAGATCGATCCCTCCATCGAAGAGGCTGCCCAAAATCTGGGCGCGGACGGCCTGACCACGTTTCGAAAGGTGACCCTGCCCCTCATTGCGCCGGCCTTCTTTTCGGGACTCGTTTTCGCCTTCGTTCGGGCCATGACGGCCATCAGCGCCGCGGTCTTCCTCGTCTCGGCGCAATGGAATCTTCTCACGGTACAGATCCTGAACCAAGTGGGATCGGGCCGGCTCGGTGTCGCGGCCGCGTTTAGCGTCATCTTGATCTTCATCGTTCTGGTGGCCATTACGATCATCGGCCGAATCGTTCCCGGCCATGAAGGGGCCATACGGACTGTGAGAATTTCGGAAGGATTCTGATCATGGAACTTCGGCTCCAAGATCTCTTCAAGGAATTTGGAAGCTATGACGAGCCTTCTTCGCGGGTCGTGGCGGTCGATCACGTAAACCTCCTCGTAAGGGAAGGCGAGCTGGTCACCCTTCTGGGGCCGAGCGGCTGTGGCAAGACAACCCTCTTGCGCATGGTCGCGGGCTTTGAAGATCCTACAGGAGGAAACATCTTCTTCGGGGAGCGCCGTATGAATGACGCGCCCCCCAATGAGCGAAACGCCGCCATGGTGTTTCAATCCTATGCCATCTTCCCCCACTTGGACGTGTTCGAGAACATCGCCTTCGGCCTTCGGCTGAAGCGCCTTGCCGAAAGAGAGATCAAAGATCGGATGGAAAAGGTTCTGGATCTGACCGGGCTGACAGGGCTGGAACGAAGGCAGCCGAATCAGCTCTCCGGTGGACAGCAGCAGCGTGTGGCCCTGGCCCGGGCCATCATTATGGAACCCCAGCTTCTCCTTTTTGACGAGCCCCTATCGAACCTCGATGCCAAACTCCGTGAACAGATGCGGATTGAACTCCGATCCCTGCAGCAACGTTTACACATCACGAGCGTTTACGTGACCCACGACCAAGCGGAGGCTATGAGTATTTCCGATCGAGTGGTGGTCATGCGAGACGGCCGGATCGAGCAGGAAGGGACCCCCCTCGATCTCTACAGTCGGCCCAAGAACCGTTTCGTGGCAGAGTTCATCGGTAAGGTCAATCTTCTTGAAGGACGCGTGAGGGCAGGGAGCCTGGAGATCGGGCAGGGCCGGTTCAGCGTCCCTTTGGCAAGGGCGGGATTGAGGGAAGGGGATCGGGTGGAGTGTATGATTCGGCCCGAATGCATCCACATACGGGAGATCTGGAACCCAACGGCAGCCCTATTGAGAGGGACCGTTCGGCGCACCACCTTTCTTGGGAGCGTGGTGGAGTACGAAGTCTTTGTAGAAGGGCTCGGCTCCCTGATGGTCCAGGCGTCGAATCCGCTGGAAGGAAAGATCCACACCGTGGGAAGCTCCGTTGAATTGGGCTTTGCTCCGGAATCGGTTCACATTCTCTCGAAGATCGATTGAAGATGAACGGCCAATACTTGAATGGCTTGAAACAATCTACCCTGATGCTTGGAAAATCCCTACGCGTAGGACTCCCTGTCTGCCCGGAGGCTGGCGTAAAGGTAAATTTCAAGTGTTCCCGTCCGTTCCGTAACGGAGCCCCGGAGAGAAGGCCCTAAAGGCCTTACCAAGCCTGTATTGTGGGGGCGCCCGATGTCTCCCCCTATACGACGGAAAACCTTTTGACGAAATCGAAGTCTATTTCGATGCCCAACCCCGGGCCGCCTGGTAGAGCCACCCAACCGCCATTTCGGCTGACCTGCTCGAGAATCCCGAGGGAGGTGACGAGGAGTTCCTCGCGGAAAAGGTTTGGCGTTGTGTCATATTCAAGCATGGGCTGCACGGGGTGGACCCCTCCCGGCAAATCGGGCATAGCGGCCAAGAGATGGAGGTTTGTGGCCACAGCGACGGCAGAACCCCAAACATGGTTCACGACGGGGATGAAATGGCTGTGGGCGAGAGCAAGAACCTTCTGATATTCTGTGATCCCTCCGAGGCCGCAGGTCTCGGGCTGCAGGATATCCACGCACCGCCCCTCGATCAAGTCGCGGAAACCCCATCGGGTGAATTCTGCTTCTCCGCCGGCAATATTCATATCCAGGGCAAGGCAGAGATCCCGGTACCCTTGCCTATCCTCAGGAGCCACCGGTTCCTCGAACCAGAAAACACCGAGCCTTTCGAACTCGCGGCCCAGGGGGATGGCTTCGCGCGCGGTGTAACAATGGTTCGCGTCGACCATCAGTCGAATTTCCGGGCCCACGGCCTTTCGAACGGCCCCGACGAGATCGAGGTCCCCCTTCGGACCGATGCCGATTTTCATCTTCACGGCCTTAAACCCATTCGCCACGAGAGCCTGGCTTTCCTCGGCAAAAAGAGTCTTCAGATCGGCTACTCGACGAAACATCATCCCGTAGCCGTATACAGGGATTCTGTCTCGAAAAGGACCTCCTAAGAGTTTGTAAAGAGGAAGGTTGAGCGCCTTTCCTGTGATATCCCACAGGGCAATATCGACGCCCGAAAGGGCCTGGAGGGGCATGCCCTTCTGTCCATGATCGCGGAGGAGGTTGTAGACCCGATGCCAGATCACCTCGCGATCAAAGGGATCCATACCGCAAATAACAGGAGCGATCACGTTTTCGACAATCGCTTTGTTGGCGAGCGCAACCGTTCCTCCTCCGAAAGCTTCCCCATATCCGTGGATTCCTTCATCCGTGATCACCTCAATGATATGCGCCGTTCTCTGAGCGTAATACTGTTGGGAATAGCCGAGTTCTTCCTCCAGTCGGTATTGCAGGATGTGGCTCCTAACGTTTGTGATCTTCATGACGTTCGGCTTTCCTTTCGCAGAGGGTTGAGGAGGGAAAGGTTTCTCTTTCCTTTGCCAAACTCAGGCCATAAAGCAAGGCGACCCGGGCGCTATGGTTGTTGGAGCCAAGGGGCTCAAGTTGGCTTTGGCGTTTGAGGGCCTTGGTTTTCCGTTTTTTCTGGTACGAATTCAACTCTTCGAAATGAAGGACCCTTCTTCCTCGGTATCGGCCGTAATCTTGAATGAAGTCGAGGACGGTGTTGAAGGGGCCGGCGATGTGGCCCGGACGTTCCGAGTCAGCAAAGAAGAAAATCTTGCCCTCGCGGCGAAAGCTCACCACCCAGTGTCGGCGGAGCCAATGGCCTTCCACCTCGATCGGGTCAAACTCGATCATCAAATACTTCGGCTGGCTATCCGGGTCGATTCGTTTGAGGGTCTCAACGGCAAAACGTGATAGATCGACACAAACTCCGGTTTTTCGATCGAAAAGTTCCGAAGGGTCATAAACGGGGGGCTGCCCTTTGATCGTCCGGTTCGTTTCGGAGAGCTCCTTGGCCCGCTCACGGTCATAGGAGAAATGAGCGGCAATCCAGCGAGCAATGTCCTCTGGTGTCTTCCAAACCTCAAGGGCCTCTTGATATGAATTCACGGCCTTAACGGGCAACAGAGGGCCGTGAAGGGTTTCGGGGCCATCCGAAGACGCGTATCCGACACCAAAGGCGTGAAACGAAGCTGCCAGCACGAGGGCGAAGAAGAAACCTTTGACCTTGCCCATAGGCTCCATGAAATCGAGTGGCCTGGGAAAGAGTTTCCAGCAAAAAGAGCCTTTGGTCAAGAGGATTAAACCCGTCCGTTCCGTAACGGAGCCCCGGAGACGGCCGCTCCATGGGCCAAGAGCTCCCCCCTTTGCGCGCTCTTTTCGCCTTTACGTTCTTCCCTTTCTTGAAAGAAGGATAGCAAAAAGAGCGCGATTCGGCAAGGCATGGCCCCAGAGGCCTGATCGGTCTCCCGGCCTTCCTTTTCTTAGACCGCCTCGACTCTCTTGATCTCGGGAACGATTCTTCGGATCGAGGCCTCAACACCACGGGTCAAGGTCATCTGAGACATGGGGCAACCGCCGCAGGCGCCCTTTAACCTGACTTTCACGACACCTTCTTGCACGTCGATCAACTCCACATCACCACCATCGGCCTGAAGGGCCGGCCTGATCGTCTGGAGTGCTTTTTCCACTTTTTCTCTCATCTTCTCCTCCTCCCTTCGAATAGGCTTACGACGGGCCGTTCTTTACAGGATCGCCCATGCTTTCATTATCTCCATTCGGCATCTGATGTTCCTTGATCTAAGTCAAAGAGTAGAAGAAGAATTCTCCTCCTAAGGAGCGGTCTATAGTTGGAAAATCCGGTACGAAGGTTTTGGATAGCATTGGTAGAAGATAGCGCTTTTTTGTAGGGCGAAGGGATGGCCTCCGGACGTTAAAGGTTAGAGGTTGAAGGCTGGGGGCAAAAGAATCAAGGTTAAGGGAAAAAGCGGCCATGTGACATGGACCACAAGGCGGTGGAGAAGTATCAGGTGAAGCTGTAGGAGAGAGCGAGAGATTACCGAGCCCTGGGAACGGCCGCGAAAGTCAGGGCTTGGGGAAGGATCTTCCTACGATCTCGCCGACGAGATCGTAGGGAAGGGCCCGTACGATCCGGGTTTGGACCCAATCTCCGGGTTTGGCCTCTCCCCTGAGAAAAACGACACCATCAATTTCAGGGGCTTGGCTTTGAAGTCTTCCCCTCAAAGATCGCCCTCCCCTCGCGTAACCCTCCACGACGGCCTCCAGGGTTTTCCCCACCATGCTTCGATGCTTTTTCAGAGAGATCTTCTGCTGAAGCTCCATCAGGAGCCCTCGACGTTCCTCCTTCACCTCCTCAGGAACGGGGTTCGGAAACCTCGAGGCGGCTGTTCCTTCTTCGGGGGAGTATTTGAAAACGCCAAGGCGATCGAACTCCATCTCTCTCACAAAGCTTAGGAGGTTTTGAAAATGGCTTTCCGTCTCTCCCGGAAACCCTACGATCAGGGTTGTTCGAAGGGTCACGTCGGGGAGAAAGGTTCGGATGCGGGCCACGATCTCGCGGATCTCTTTCCCTCGCGATCGTCTGCCCATCCTTCGGAGGATCTCATCGTCGATATGCTGAATCGGAAGATCAAGGTAACGGCAGACCTTTTCTTCGCCGGCCATCCGCTCGAGAAGAGCGTCGGAGAAGTAATCCCGTTTGGGATAGGCGTAAAGCAGCCGAATCCAGTGCACGCCCTCCACGCGAGCGAGATTTCTCAGAAGTCCCTCGAGGCACGATCCATCCCCAAGGTCCTCTCCATAGGCTGTCGTATCCTGCGCCACGAGGATGATTTCACGAACTCCACGCTCCACAAGGTTACGGGCCTCCGCGACAATGGAATCGATCCGCCTGCTTCGATAGGGCCCCCGTATACGCGGAACCGTACAAAAGGTGCATCGTTTGGAGCAGCCTTCGGCGATCTTGAGGTAGGCGGAAAAAGAAGGGGTCGAAAGGAGACGAGGAGTCGTTTCATCGTAGAGAAAGGTGGGCCGAAGGATGAGGCTTCTTTCTCTTTTACTCGCCGACAGGAGACGGGGTAATTCCTGAAAGGCCCCGGTGCCCACGAAGAGATCCACCTCGGGCAATTCGGCCTCAAGGCTCTTGCCGTAGCGTTGGGGAAGGCAACCGCAAGCGATGAGGAGACGGCAGGACCCTCTTTTCTTGTAACGGGAGAGGCGTAAGAGGGTATCGATCGCCTCGCTCGAGGCATCCTGGATAAAGGCGCAGGTGTTCACAATGAGGATCTGGGCCTTCGAGGGATCCGAACTCAAAAGGTACCCCTCTCTTGAAAGAAGGCCCAAGATGACCTCCGAATCGACGAGATTCTTCGGACATCCCAAGCTGACAAGGCAAACCGTTTCCTTCATCGAGAGACATTATATCTGAGGGCCTCTTGATTTTCCAATGGTCTGTAGAAACCAAAACTCTCAAGAAAACGTAAGCTCGGGTATTGTCCGTCACCAGGTGGGAACGTAAAAGGGGTTTGCTTAGCGGAATGTCTAAACGTCAAGGTGATCCCAAAACGCTTTTGATCGCTTTCTCAATATCCGGGTAACGAAATTGAAACCCGTGGTCCAGAAGCTTACGAGGGACCACCCTCTGCCCTTCCAGGACGATCGAACCAAACTCACCGAGAACGAGTTTGACCATGAACCCCGGGGCCCACAAGAAGGAGGGTCGATGAAGAACCTTTCCTATCGTCTTGGCTAAATCCCTGTTTCGAACAGGGTTCGGGGAACAGAGATTTACAGGCCCAGAAATCTCCGAATGCTTCATCAGAAAGACAAAAGCCTCTGCGAGGTCGTCGATATGGATCCATGAAAACCACTGGCGGCCACTGCCGATCGGTCCCCCAAGGAACTTTCGAAAGAGGGGAAGCATCTGACCCAGGGCTCCTCCCTTCTCGCCGAGAACAATTCCAAAGCGGGTGATCACCACCCGAATGCCCTTCGCTTCCGCTTTCTGGGCCTCTTCTTCCCATTCCAAGGCGATACGGGCGAGAAAGTCACTTCCAGGCGGTGCTGTTTCATCCAGGATCTCATCCCCGCAAAACCCATAATACCCGACCGCGGAGGTGCTGAAAAAGACGGCCGATTGTTTCGAATCGGAAGTAAACCCCTCCACGATGTTTTGCGTCGTTCTGATACGAGACTCCCGGATCGCCTTTTTATGCTCTTCCGTCCACTTCGCGAAGATCGATGCACCGGCCAGATTGATAACACCCTGATGGTCTTTGATAGCCCCTTGCCAAGCCCCCTTCTGTGTCGGATCGCCTTCGAGGTATGTAATGCCCCTCGGTGAGCTTATCCCCTTCTTGGCCGATCGGGTCAGGATCGTCACCTCATGACCGTCTTCGACGAGTCGGGTAGTCAATCGAGTCCCGACAAACCCCGTACCTCCAGTGATCAGGATCTTCATCGCATCGTTCCTTCTGTTGCCGTAGAAGCATTACGTCGTTTTGGAACCAACAAGAGGCAACACCTTTGTGATCTTAAAATAGACCAGGTAGCGCAATCCTTTTTTATATCCCTCATCGACAGGGCACGCCTCTCTTCGCCGAAGATGCTCGATCAATTCCGAATCCTTCTCTTCCCTGATCTTTGTGAGATAGAGCCTTTTCCCCTCGTATCGGTTGCCATCCTCGATGAAGAGATAAGCTGCATAGGGGTTGGATTGAAGGTTCTTGTGCATGAGGCGATCCGCCATGATGAAGGCTACCGTCTTCTCGTTGATGAAGTGGGGTCTTGCATAAACGGCAATCCCCACTTTTCCGCTCGAATCGCACGTAGCGATCACGCCCTTGCCTTTCTTCTTTTCGAAATATTCCCTCAGCGTCATCGGTCTTTTCTCCTTTTCTGTTCGGTATCGCCTCTAAAGAGACCCATCCGTTCACAGACGGAAGTAGCCTAAAAACCCTCAGCCGATTGTACGGAAGGCGGACGTCCCGTCAGCCATGTTTCATGAACGAAACGTCCGCCCGGGTAAGGATGTCATGCCTCGGTTTCAGGCCCGTCCTAACCGGCCAAGGTGGCCAGGTAAGCGGCTCCAAGCTTGTCCACGTGATCCTTAATGTTCTCAAAGGTGTTGAGATGATCTTCCTCGTCTCGAAGAAGCTCTTCAAAGAGCTCTTTGGAGATCTGGTCTTTCTCAGCGGCACAGATCACGGCCGACTCGTTATACATTTTGACCGCTTCCGCCTCGAGCCCGATGTCCGTGGCCAACATCGCCGTGATCTCCTGACCCTTCTGAACCTGACCATCGGGTTTGGTGGTGGGCTCACCTTTGAGGAAGAGAATCCGTTCGGCCAGCTTTTCCGCATGCTTCATCTCGGCGATGGCGGTCTCTTTCAGTCTGGCAGCCAGTTTCCCGAAATCCTGATCCTCGAGTTCGTAGTGGTGGACCATGTACTGGGAGATCGCTGTGAGCTCCCTCGCTCTTGCCTGATTCAGTAGCTCGATCACTTTCTTGCTCATCTTGATCCTCCTTTCGTTGTTTTGAATGTCCATGGCTCTTTCAAGCTTGCCGTTTGATTCCTCTATCCTATGAAGTTAAGGAAAGTTGAAAGTTATGGAGGGGCTCTCCAAAAGGACCCGCCGGACGGAATTCTTCCGAAAATTCTCCTCATCGCGAGGCAGGGTTCGTGGAGGCGACGGCACAACACATAACATCGTAAGTTTACATGTTGGGCCGAAGAAAAGGGATAGGGTGAACTGAGTATTTTCACTTTCCATTTCCTGTATTTCATGGCTTCTCTTCAACTGGACAAGGAGTTCATCTCGCGCACGTAACGGTCGGCGTCGAATTTCCTTCTCAATCCCTTATCGTTCATATATCGGACATGGCCGAAGATAGGCCGCTCGGCCCACGGTCGATCGTGTTTGCCGAAGCACCACGCTACTCCCGCAAAGCTGTTGGGATCCCTTCCATCCAGTTCGTACTTGTTGTTCAAATGGAGGGCCACCTGGAAAGCCGCTTCAGGGGATGGGCTCCACTCGATGATCTTCTTCCCCCAGTACATCCTCATGTAGCCATGCATCTTCCCCTTGACCACCATTTCTCGTTGTGCACCATTCCAGTAAGGGTCATGGGTTTTGGCCGCCTCCAGCTCTTCCAGACTGTAAAGAAAAGGTCGTTCATCTCCTTTGTGGCGAGCGAATGTCTTTCGAGCCCATTCGGGAATCGCTCGGTAGGAATCGTAATGGTCATTGTAATGGACGTAATTGATGCTCAACTCCCTTCGGACAATCAACTCCTCGAGAAAGGCCTCCGGTCCAAGCCCCTTTTTTTTCTTCACTTGGAGAGCAAGATAGAGGGGCGAGATCTGGCCAAAATGAAGATACGGACTCATGTTCGAAAGACCGTCCAGCGTCGGATCCCTCCGCCGTTCGCCGTAGTGGTCCAGCTTTTCGTCTAAGAAGACTTCAAACTCCTTCTTCGCCTCCAGGGTCCCCCCATGAAGGGTGTTCACTTTCTTGACGGTCCGGTCGATCCGAAGTCTTGCGATCGCACGATCCAGATTGCCGAGCTTCATCGAATGAGAGACGAAGGATAGGGAATCACGCTCGGGTTCCCTTTCCTTCAGCGGGACCAAGTATCGGTCGAGCTTTCGATGGATCTTGGGTCGGAAGGTGGCCGCCGCGTATTCCTCCTTTGGAGAGGCCTCTTCGACCGGGACGATCACATCGCTTTCCACCTGAATCAAAGGGCAATCAATGCGCTCCGCTGCGAAGGCTCGCCAGGCCTTCTGAATTCGAAGATACCCCCGATCGACGACGACCAGAGAAGCCTCTTTGGCCCACTTCACCACGGCGTGCTCTGGCGATTGGTGTTCGACGATCAGTTGGATCCCTCTTCTCCTGAGAGAGATTTCCGTCTCGCGGAGCCCCTCCAGCATGAAGACGTAGTGTCTTTCGTTCGCCTCGGGGTAATGATCGGTCAATCCGAAGAGGGCCACCACGGGGTGACGGAGATCGTTCGCCGTCAAAATAGCGTATTCCAACGCATGGTTCCATTCGGCCCGCTGGGAGGCCTGCATCCAATAAAGAACGAACCTTCCCTTCTTCGTCTGCCCCTTGTTAAGGATCCTTATCCTTTCTTTATGAATCATAGGGGCCCCTTTGGCAATCAGGTTTTGAAAAACCGTTGGTCCCACTCGGTGCAGACCCTTCCTAAGGGGAAGCACGCGATCAAGCAATTTTACATATTTTAGCATAACCGCTCGTTCATAGAAAGGATTTTTCCCCTCTCACCAATCCCCATTTAGAAACCGAAAGCTCTTGCCATCTGGTCATTGCGAGCGTCTGCAAGGGGCGTGGCAATCTCGCTGTAAAACGAGAGATTGCTTCGGATCCCTCGCAATGACAATTTCCAAATCCGGATTTGGGTTCTTTCTCTTCAGGGCTCCGAGAGCTCCAAGGGTACTCCTCCCAGTGCGCTCGCTTTTGTGAAGGCGATTTTCTTCCCCCGGATTCCGACCCTTGGCTTCTCATCCATCATCTCCACGCCCCGGGCCTTCAAGGTTTCAATCTCCTCCTCAATCTTGTCGGTGAGGACGCAGATATGATGGAGGCCGTTCCCCCTGGCCTTGACAAACTGGCCGATCATCCCCTGGCCACAGTCTTCGAGAATCTCAATGCCAATTTCACCTATCTGGACAACCGCTGCCCTCATGTTCCACTCTTTCTTTTCAAGAATAGGCGGAACGGGCAGGTTCAACGTCTTGCTGATGGCCTGAAGAACCTCATCCAAATCTTTTACGGCAAACCCAATGTGTCCTATTCCTTTGATCATAGGATCCTCCTTGAGTCAATAGAGTTCGCGACGACTACGTCGAGGTCTCCCGAGGCCTCGGATCCGGCAGGGGAAGGGCCGTGAGCCAAGCCAACAGGGACAAGAAAGCCACTACCTTCAGAGCAGAGGGGATGCCGTGGTGGTCTGCGAAACGACCCAAAAAGGGGCTCGCGATCCCTCCCACCGCAACGGCAATACCCAGGGTCACCCCCGAGGCCAACCCGACCCGGTTAGGAAGATACTTCTGGCCCAAAACGATCAGAGGGCTGAAGATGGAGAGCAGAATGCCTCCGATAAGAATGATGAGGGCGGTTGCTGTCACGGAGTTTCTCGTATAGGGGAGGAGAAACAGAAGCGGCGTCAGCACCCCGTATCCAACCAGAATCACCTTGCGGTTTCCGTATCGGTCGGCAAGGCGTCCGCCACTGAGATTTCCGATCACTCCAGCCGTGAACATCATCGTGAGGGCGGTCCCTCCGGCTGCCTTCGACTGATGAAGGACGTGGATCCAGTAGAGGGGAACAAAGGCGTTGAGCCCGTAGAACAGGATGGAACGAAAAATGAGGGTTGCGGTGAGGAAGCCGAAAGCGACCCACGCTTCTTGGGTCTTCGCGTTCGAAGATGCCTTGGGTTCCTGCTCTCCAGTGGCTGCGAGATAGCCCTTGATCTCGCCTTGTTTCGTGAAAAAGATGAGAGCCATGATCGTCGCGGGGGCGGAGAGAACAAGGGTTCCTTTCAAACCCCAGAGGGTCAAGGCCGATGTCGCCAGAGCCGGGCCCAGGGCGAATCCTACCTGGCCACCCACTGAAAAGAGGCTCATGGCCTCGGCCTTCTTCTCACCCGATGCCCGATGGACCAGACGAGCTCCCTCAGGATGGAAGGCCGCGATGCCGATGCCACTCAGGGCAATGGCTGAAACGGAAAGACCGAAAACCGGCGCAATCCCACTCGCAGCGGTACCGTAGCCGGCCAAGAGGATCCCAACAGGAATCAGCCACGAGGTCGAAACGCGATCTGCTAAATAGCCAAACAGCGGTTGAACAACGCTCGACGAAATGCTGCAGGCCGTGAGGAAGGTGGCTGCTGCAGCATAGCTCAGGCCGTATTCGGTTATAAAATAAGGGAGAAGGGACGGGATCGCTCCGAAATTGAGATCGGTTATCGTGTGGCCGACCGCTGCCAGCCAAATCAGATTCCGTTTCAAAGGGGTCTCCTACGCATGGCCGTTGAGCCGTAGCCTGTGGAAACAAACTAACACATACCCCTTCCAAAGAAAAGGGCGCCGAGCGGAGCGTTCTTGCTCCCCGGGATGGGAAGCCGACCGAGAAGGTGTGAGAAGGTCCACTTCGCAGCGCGGGCCATTATGCCCAATGTTGCAATCAGTCCTGCTCAAGGGTCCCTAGGATAGCGCCAGAGAGGGCTTGTCCAAACCTTGACAAACTCCCCTGGAAATTTTTAGATAGAGAATCTCCCCAGGGCAGCCCTAAGCAACCGCACGGAGCTGCATCTATCACAGAACCGGCCCTGTGGGAGTTACCGGAGGTGCCTGGATTGGATCGTAAGGATTTTCATGGTTCGAGGATGCCACCGGCCAGGGGCATTCGATAAGGAATCCGAACCTTCATTTGACTGAAGAGAGGAGGAAACAGATGTACGATCTCCTTGTTCTCAACGGCAGGATTCTGAGCGGTGAGGGGAATCCGTGGTTTCGCGGGGACGTGGCCCTTGTGAAAGATCAAATTGTGAGAATCGGTCGCCTCTCCAGCGAAAAGGCCCTTCGGGTCATCGATGCCGAAGATCGCTACGTGGCTCCGGGATTCATCGACGGGCACAGTCATTCCGATCTCTTTCTATTCGTGGATCCGGGTGCTCTGCCAAAGGTGATGCAGGGTGTGACGACCGAGAACGTGGGGATGGATGGGATGTCCGTTGCTCCCATTGACGAGAGAAACCTCTTGGCTTGGAAGAAGCATCTTTCGGGGCTGACAGGGGCCTCACAGGTCGAGTGGACGTGGAGGAGCTTTGGAAGCTATCTCGATGCCCTTGACGGCCTGCCTCCCTCCATCAACGTTACTTCCTATGTCGGTTTGGGAACGATCCGCCTGGCCGTGATGGGCATGACCGATCGCAAGGCAACGGCAGGGGAGATCCAACAGATGAAAAAGCTCGCCGCTCAGGCCATGGAGGAAGGGGCCCGGGGCATCTCCACAGGGCTCATCTATCCGCCGAGTCAATATCAGAGCATCGACGAGGTGGTTGAGATTGCCAAAGTGGTTCGAGACCTCGACGGAATCTACGATGTCCATCTTCGAAGTGAGGGGCCGCGCCTCATCCCTGCCATGGAGGAGGTGATCGAGATCGGCAGGCGGTCAGGCATCCCTGTGCTGATCACCCATTTCAAGGTGGCGGGAAGAAAGAACTGGGGCCAATCGGAGAGGGCGCTGAAACTTCTCGACCATGCCCGCCAGCAAGGCATCGAAATCACCCTTGCCCAGTATCCCTACACGGCCGGGAACACCACGCTTCATGCGGTCATCCCTCCCTGGTTCCACAAGGAGGGACCTGAGAAGCTTCTTCGAGTCCTTCGGGAAGAGAGGAACGAGGTCAAGAAGGCGATTGCAGAACGGACGGACTGGGAGAACCTCGTGGCCAACAACGGATGGGAAAACATCGTTGTTTCCTCCGTCGAGAGCGAAGCGAACAAACCCCTTGAAGGGAAGAGCATTCCCGAGATCGCTGCCCTCCGAGGAATCGACGACCCTGCCGACGCAGCCCTCGACCTTCTCGTAGAAGAGGAACTCGCTGTGGGAATGATCACCTTCACCCAGAACGAGGCCGATCTCGTCAACATCATGAAGCATCCGTCGGTCAGCTTTATCACCGACGGCCTCCTCGGAGGAAAGCCTCATCCTCGCGTCTACGGCGCCTTCCCCCGGATCCTTGGCCGATATGTGAGGGAACAAAAGGTGCTCTCCCTCGAAGAGGCCGTTCGCAAAATGACCTCCCTTCCAGCCGAAAAATTGAGGTTGAAGAAGAAAGGTCGGATCGCGGAAGGGTTCGACGCCGACATGACGATCTTCGATTTCGATCAGATCCTCGATAACGCCACCTATGAGAACCCGAGACAGTACCCCACGGGCATCGAGTGGGTCATCGTCAATGGGAAAATCGTTGTGGAAAAGGGGCAACCCACAGGCGCCTTCCCGGGAAAAACGATCAGAACCAGATGAGACCCGTGGTCTCCGATCCTTGCCCAGGGGATTCCCAGGCTTTCCTGATCCGAGGCGGGGCCGCTTGGCTCCACGCAATGACCGCTTTTTGATGTGATTCAGTATGGATCCCTGGAGGGGGTTTCTATGTTCGGGGTGGTCCGGGAAGGATCAAAGGACGTAGGGAACCTTGAAGCCGTAGGTCTTATAGACGATGAAGGTTTCGGTGGAAAGGACTTCGCTCACCTTGGAAACCTCTTGAGTGAAGAACTCGAGGAGACCGAACTCGTTGTTGAGGAGGACGACGAGGATCAGATCGAACTGGCCGGTCACAATGCAAACGGAAACCACTCCTTTCAGCCGCTTGAACTCTTCGCCTTTCTTGACCAGGTTCATATCCTTAAGCTTCACACCCACAATGGCCAAGAAGTGATCCTCCATCTTTTCGGGATCGATGACCCCGGTGATGTCGAGGATACCCTGAGCCATCATCTTTTTCACACGGCCTCGGACCGTGTTCGAGGCGACGGAAAGCCTCTTGGCGATGGCATCGTAGGATTCGCGGCCATCCCGAAGCTGGCGGATGATCTTGCGGTTGATCTCGTCCATCTTCATGGCACGTTGCCGCGGCAAGGATCGCGATTTGACGGAAGAGGGAGAAGGCTTCTTTCGGTCCATAAGATGTGTTGGAAGTTTACATTATTCTCAAAAAATTGTCAAATCACCCTGTTTTCTTCAAAAAATTGACGAAATGTTGACAAAAAAATAAATTTTGGGTTATATAGTCCCTACCTCGCCCGCCTTGAGCAGAACGGGAGGAGGTCGAAAGAGCCCCCATGGGTTCGTAAAGCTCATCCCGAGGGTTCAATCGATGCGCTCCCAAGGGGAAACGGAAAAGAAGGACCGGCAGAGGGGAGGTGAGACTTGATCTTTGGATCGAAAAGGGGAGCAGATCGATCGTCGAGTCCAATCACACACAAGAGGAGGGGACAAATGAAGAAAGATGCCATACGTCTGTTTTTAGCCATGATTCTGGTCATCATCCCCGTTGGGATGGGGTGGACAGCCGATCCCGTCAAGATCGGCGTCGTTTACCCGTTGACAGGACCTATTGCAGCGGCCGGAAGTTATCAAAAGGCTGGGGTCGAGATCGCCGTCGATCGGATCAATGCCGAAGGCGGGATCCTCGGAAGACCCGTGAAAGCCCTTATTGAGGATGGGGCCAATGACCCGTCTCAATCGGTCAGCGCAGCCGAAAAGCTTGTCACGCGGGACAAGGTGGACGTCATGATCGCGGCCTGGGGAAGTTCTCCAACGCTCGCCGTCAGCGCAAGCGTGACCAAAAAGTACGGAGTTCCTCACGTGGTCGATACGGCGAGTTCCGTTAAAGTGACAAAGCTCGAAGGGAAAAGGCCCAATCCCTGGCTTTTCCGAATCAGCCCCACAAGCCAGATGGAGGCCGAAGGTGTTGAGAAGCACCTCGTATCCAAAATGGGATTTCAGAAGGTGGCCTTCCTGTCCGTCAACAACGACTGGGGAAGGGGAGCCGCCCAGGAGTTTGCCACGGTAGTGAAACGGCAGGGAGGAACGGTTGTGGCCACGGAGATCATCAATGCTGATGCCACGGACTTCCTCACCCAATTGACCAAGATCAAAGGAGCCGGAGCGGACTCGATCATTGTGACGACAGATCAAGCCCAGATTTCCCTGATCTTGAAGCAGTATAAACAGCTCGGCATGACCCAGAAGATCCTCACAACGGGAGGCGGTATTGTACCCGAGGGCCTTGTCGCCCTTGCCGGTCCTGAAGCGGCGGAAGGGGTCAACATCATCACCTTCTTTGCTCCGTGGTTCCCCGAGCTCACCAAAATCCCTCAGGAAGCGAAGTGGTTTGCCGAGGAATACCTGAAGCGGGGAAATGCGCCGAAAGGATTTGGAGAGTGCTTCCGCGGCTACGATGCGATGAAAGCGATTAAGGCCGCCCTCGAATTGGCAAAGACCACCGACAAAGAGAAAGTCAGAGAAGCCTTCCACAAGGTGGACACCTGGGCCCTCTCGGGTCGAATCAAATTCGACGAGTTCGGCCAGAGCTATCCGAACATCCTGGTGGTTCAGGTGAAGAACGGAAAACCCTACATTCCTGAATATATGAAACCATAGAGGAGGCGTGGGGCTTGCCCTGTCAAGGGAGGCCCCATTCAAACAGAGGTCAAGAGCGAGCCCCATGGTTTTTATCCAGTATGTGATCAACGGTTTGATCATCGGTGGAGCCTATGCCTTGATCGGCATCGGGTTGACGCTCATCTTCGGGATCATGAACGTCGTCAATTTTGCCCACGGTGAGATGTACATGCTCGGAGCCTATTTTCTCTTCACCTTTTTCACCAAGATGGAGATCAACTTCTTTCTCAGCATGCTGCTGGCCATCCTTTCGGTGATGGGGATCGGCTATCTGTTTGAAAAAGGAATCCTCAAGCCGCTCCGAAGGAAATCGATCGATACGGTGATGCTCTCCATGATCGGCCTCTCCTTGTTCATCCAGAACATCGCCATGCTGATTTGGACCCCTATTCCCGAATCGATCAAGAACCCTCTTCCCATGAAGACCTTCACCCTAGGCGAGCTCTACTTCCTGCCTCAAAGGATTCTGGTCATCTGCGTCGCCCTCCTTCTGGTCCTTTTTACCCATCTTCTTCTCCGAAGGACGAAAATGGGTAAGGCGATGCGGGCGACCTTCCAGGATTTGGAGGCCGCCTCCCTGATGGGGATTCGGATCGACCGAATCTACTCGTTTACCTTTGTCTTAGGGGTGGGATTGGCTGCGGCAGCGGGAACGCTTCTCGCACCGATCTTTACGGTTCATCCCTACATCGGAAATCTTGCCAACCTGAAGGCCTTTGCCATTGTGATCATCGGAGGCCTTGGAAGTTTTTCTGGAGCGGTTACAGCGGGACTTCTCTTGGGGGTTTTTGAGAGCCTTGGAGCGGGCTACGTTTCGTCAGGCTATCAAGACGCCGTGGGGTTCATTTTACTGATCATCATTTTGATCTTTAGACCCAAAGGCCTTTTCGGTAAGATCGGACAAACGCGGTGAAAACGGATCGGATCATCACCATTCTCTGCCTCGTGGGAGCGATCGTCTATCCCCTCGTCCTACGGGATCCCTACTACATGCATATGGCTATTTTGGTAGGGATCTACGTCCTTCTCGCCATCAGCATCAATCTCCTTCTCGGCTATACGGGCCAGCTTTCTTTGGGCCATGCCGCTTTCTTCGGGGTGGGAGCCTATGTTTCCTCCCTCCTCTATCTCAACATGAAGATCGAGATGTGGGGAGGGATGATTCTGGCCCTATTCGCTTCGGGACTCTTGGGCTATATCGCGGCAAAACTGGCTTTTAAGCTGAGAGGAGCCTACTTTGTTATCATGACGATCGGGATCGCGGAGGTCTTGAAACTGGTCGGTCTCAACTGGGTAGACCTCACCAAAGGACCCATGGGATTGACGGACATCGGCGTTCCCAGGATCGATCTCGGGGGGCTTGGGGTCATCGATTTCGCGAACAAAGTCCCTTACTACTATCTCATCCTCCTGATCGTCCTTCTCTGCTTCTTTTTCCAGTATCGGTTGGTTCACTCCTCCTTCGGCCGGGCCTTTATCTCCATCCGCGAGAATGAGGATCTGGCGGAATCGGTAGGGATCAATTGTTACAAGTATCTGGTGATCGTGGTGATCATCAGCGCCTCCATGGCGGGGCTGGCCGGAGCCCTTTACGCCCACTACGTGAGCTTCATCGACCCGGGCGTCTTCGGTTTCTTTATCAGCGTCAACGCCGTGGTCATGGTGATCGGAGGAGGGCAGGGGACCCTCGTTGGGCCCATCCTGGGAGCCATCCTTTTCACCCTGATCCCGGAATGGCTCCGTTTCTTCGGGAACGCGCGCATGGCCGTCTATGCCCTGCTCGTCATCTTCATCGTCATTTTCATGCCCAAGGGCATTCTTCACTATACGAAATGGCTACTTCGCCTTTCACGAAGAGAAGCGAATGAATGAGGCAATCCTCTGTATCGATCACTTGACCGTCCGCTTTGGAGGGCTGGCTGCCGTCAACGACGTCTCCTTCACCATCTCTCGCAACGAGATCGTCAGCCTGATCGGGCCGAACGGCGCGGGCAAGACAACGACCTTTAACGCCGTCACCGGCTTTCTCAAAAGGATTTCGGGCTCGATTCGTTTTGAGGGAGAGGAATTGGTGAGCCTCAAGCCACACCAAATTGCCCGGAAGGGGATCGTCCGAACCTATCAGATCACCTCCCTTTTCCCCAGCATCTCGGTCCTTGAAAACATCCGGACCGCTCATCATGCGAAAGAGCACGAAACCCTCTTCGACGTTCTTTTCAATACGAGAAGGAAACGGCAAACCGAAGCGATGACCCTGAAAAAGGCCCATGAGATCTTGGACTTCATCGGCCTTCGCGAGAAGGAGAAACTTCTGGGAAGCAATCTTCCTTACGGAGAGCAGAGGCTTCTCGAGATGGGAATCGCCTTGGCCGCCGAGCCGAGGCTTCTACTCCTCGACGAGCCTTCGGCCGGGCTCAACGATACAGAGACCCAGAGGATGAAAGAGCTGATCAGGAAGATCCGAGAGCAGGGAGTGACCATTCTCCTTGTCGAGCACGACATGAAGTTGGTGATGGGAATTTCGGACCGTATCGTCGTATTGAACTTCGGCAAGAAGATCGCAGAGGGCGCGCCCGAAGAGATCCGAAAGGACCCTGAGGTGATCAAAGCCTATTTGGGTGAGAGAAGAAGAGATGCTAAGCGTTGAACAGATTCGCGTCTGTTACGGGCACATAGAGGCCATCGCCGATGTCTCGATGAGGGTCCAGGAGCACGATACGGTGACGCTCATCGGCTCCAATGGTGCCGGCAAATCGACTTTGCTCAAGGTGATCTCAGGACTTCTCAAGCCCGTGCGGGGAAAGATCGAATTTTTTGGCGAACGGATTGACGGTCTTCCTCCGTATCAGATCATTGCAAAGGGAATTGCTCACTGTCCGGAGGGAAGAAGGGTCTTTCCGGAGTTGACGGTCACCGAGAATCTGGAGATGGGCGCTTATCTCGAGAAGTCGAAGAAGGCGCTTCGAGACCGATTGGAGGAGATTTTTCGCGATTTCCCCATCCTGAGGGAAAGACAGAGACAGTTGGCCGGGACACTTAGCGGCGGGGAGCAGCAGCAACTGGCCATTGCCCGAGCCCTGATCTCCAACCCCAAGATGATCCTCTTCGACGAACCCTCCTTGGGGTTGGCTCCCATCCTGGTGGATCAGGTGGAACGGATTATCCTCGGGTTGAAGGAGGAGCGAAGAACGATCCTCCTGGTTGAGCAGAATGCAAACATGGCTCTCGAGGTGGCGAATTACGCCTATGTCCTGGAAACAGGCCATATCCTTCTTGAAGGCCCCGCTCACGATCTGAAAAAGGATGAGAGGGTGATCCAGGCCTATCTGGGAGGCCTGGAAGAATAAGATACCGAGGCGAGAGAGCGCGATGGAGAAAAAAAGCTTTTCCTGTGTCGGATATCCCGTACCCCGAGTCGACGCACTCGATAAGGTCTTGGGAAAGGCGATCTATTCAGAAGATATCTCGTTTCCTGATATGCTCTATGGCCGGGTGCTACGAGCGGGCGTCCCTCATGCGGTCATCGAGGAGATCGATACGCGAGAGGCCGAGGCGATGAAGGGAGTGGTGTGCGTCCTCACATCAAAAGACATCCCCGGGGTCAATCGCTACGGAATCGCCTTTCAGGATCAGTACGCCTTAGCCGAGGATAAAGTTCGTTACATCGGTGACCCGGTCGCTCTAGTGGCCGCCGAATCGGAAGAGATCGCTAAGGACGCCGTCAAGGCCATTCGCGTCAAGTATCGACCTCTTCCCGTGATCACCAGCCCTCGGGAAGCCCTGGCCGAGGGAGCGCCCAAGATCCATGAGAAGGGAAACCTTCTCATGCACACCAAAATTCGGAAAGGCGATATTAGGAAAGGATTCGATCAGGCCTACGTGGTGGTAGAGAATACCTATCGAACCCACGTGGTGGATCACGCGTACATTGAAACCGAATCGGGGGTGGGGATGCTCGATCGGCAGGGCAACCTTGTCATCTGGTCTTCCAACCAGTGTCCCTTCCGCGATCGGAGGCAGGTGGCGAAGGTCCTCGGTATGAAGGAGAATCGAATCCGTGTCATCCGGGCCACCACAGGAGGCGCCTTCGGTGGCAAGGATGACATTACCGTCGAGATCCATATCGGCCTTCTTGTCCAGGCGACGAAAAGACCCGTGCGTCTCGTTTTGGACCGGGAAGAATCTTTTTCGTCCCAGACGAAACGCCATGCCATCGAGATTTGGACCCGTTGGGGAGCCACACGGGAGGGAAAACTCTGTGCCATGGAAGGCGATGTCTACGGAGACAAGGGTGCTTACGCAGGCCTGGGAGCCTTCGTCATCAAGAAGTGCGGGATTCATCTTTCAGGCCCCTACTACATCCCCAACATTCGGGTCGATAGCTACAGCGTTTATACGAACAACATCATGGGAAGCGCGATGCGGGGGTTTGGGGTGACGCAGGCTGCTGTCGCCCACGAGGCTCAGATGGATGAGCTCGCCAAGAGGTTGAAGATCAACCCTTTGACCTTTCGATTGATGAACGCCCTGGACAACGGCCTTTCCACGGCCACCGGACAGGTTTTTTGGGAAGGTGTCGGGATTAAGGCCACCCTCGAGAAGCTGAGAGAGGTCGTTTTGAACGACCCCCATCTTCGAAGCTACTGGGAGGATCTCGGATGAAGAAAAGGGGGATCGGGATTGGATCCATGTTCTATGGGATGGGCTACGGGTTTTCGCGACAGGACATTGGGTCGGCGATCGTGGAGATCTGCGAAGACGGCTCGGTGATCGTCCGCTCGGGCGAGGTCGACTACGGCCAGGGATCCGATACCATCTTTTCGCAGATCGTGGCGGAGGAGTTGGGGATTCGATACGATTCGATACAGATGATCACAGCCGATACGTTTACAACACCCAACTCCGGGCCGACCTCAGCGAGCCGGCTGACCTATGTTGTGGGCAATGCCATGTTGAAGGCAGCACGGGCTTTGCGAAAGACCCTTCAAACCGTGGCTGAAGAGATCTTGGGCGAAAAGGATCTCCTTTTCGTCGATGAAGAGGTCTTTTCGGAATCCCATCCGGAGAAACGGATCTCTTTCGAGAGGCTGGCCAAAGAGGCGCACAATCGGGGTTTGCCCATGGTGGAGGCGGCGTGGCATGACATCACCACGGCCGATGTCGATCCCGAGACGGGGCAGGGCGATGCCTACGACGTCTATGCCTATGCGACCCACCTTGCCGAAGTGGAGGTGGACACCGACACGGGCAAGGTCGATGTCCTTCGAATCGTGGCAATCGTCGATGCAGGGAAGGCCATCAACCCCTTGAACGTAGAGGGTCAGATTGAGGGAGGGGTTGCGATGGGCCTTGGCTATGCCCTCACGGAGGAGATCAAGCTCGAGGGAGGTTACCTCAAGACGAAGTCCCTCGGTGAATATATGATCCCGACGAGCCTGGACGTCCCTCCCATCGAAACCCATATCGTCGAGGTTCCCGTATCAACAGGCCCTTACGGCGCGAAGGGAGTGGGAGAACCGGCTCTCATTCCCACGGCTCCGGCCATTCTCAATGCCATAGCCAACGCCCTCGGGGTCCGAGTGGTCGATCTTCCGGCCAATCTCGAAAACCTCCATCGCCTCATTCGGGAAGGGCTCCGGGAGTCGCAAACCGTGGGAGGGTAGGAGTTTGAAATTGGTACAGAGAGGACTCACCGAGAAGTCATAACCCTTGGAGAACCAAGATGCAGCGGTTTCAATTCCACCAAGCGCGATCGATTGAGGAGGCTCTTGATCTTTTATCGGAAAAGGGGGAACGGACAAAGGTCATTGCAGGGGGTACGGATCTTATCCCCGCCCTCCGGAATGAAGAGGTGAGACCCGAGGGGGTCCTCGACATCCTGGAGATCGAAGCCCTCAGAGGGATTCGTGAACTGGAAGATCGCGTCTGGTTCGGCCCGACGACCACCTTCACGGAGATCGAAGAATCTTCCGTTTTGAAGTGTCACTTCCCGCTTCTGGTCCAGGCTGCATCCTCCGTCGGAGGGCCCCAGATACGAAACCGGGGAACGGTCGGTGGCAACATTGTCAACGCCTCGCCTGCAGCGGACGTACTACCCGCCCTGGTCGCCCTGGGAGCGGAGCTTGAGGTTCAGTCGAAACGGGAAGGGATCCGACGCCTCCCGATCGAGGGAGCGATCCAAGGGCCCTATCGATGCGTCATCAAAGGGGATGAGCTCCTGACAGGGATCGTGATCAAGAAATACCCTCCCGAAACAAGAAGCCTCTTCAAGAAGTTGGGGCGCCGAAACGCCATGGCCCGGGCGCGGATGAACCTCTCCCTTCTTGTCCGATTGGATGGCTCAGGCGCTGTTGAAGAGCTGAGGGTCGTTCCTGGAGCAGTGATGCCCGTTGCAAAACGCATCGCTCGGGCTGAGAAGATCCTTCTTGGAAAAAAACTGGCCCCTTCCTTGCTCGAAGAGGCCGCTCAGGTCATGGAAGAAGAGATCGTGAAGACAACGGGAATCCGTTGGTCAACGGCGTACAAACTTCCCGTTATCCAGGCGGTGTTTAAGCAAAGCGTAATGGAACTCCTCGGGTAGCGAGAAGATCGGGGAGGGGACGGTCAGCATATGGATAAGGTACTCTTGAAGATGGTGGTCAACGGCAAGGACGTGGAGGTGAGGGTTCAGCCGACCCGGACCCTTCTTCGCGTCCTTCGGGAAGATCTCGGGCTCACGGGTACGAAGAAGGGTTGCGAGCAGGGAGACTGCGGCGCCTGCACGGTTCTCCTCGAAGGGAAAGCGGTCAACTCGTGTCTGGTTTTGGCCCTTCAGGCTCAGGGGAAGCGCGTCGAAACGATTGAAGGGCTCGGAAGACCCGATGCCCTTCATCCCTTGCAGAAGAGTTTCATCAAACACGGCGCCGTGCAGTGCGGCTTTTGCACGCCCGGCATGCTTCTCTCTGCAAAGGCCCTTCTCGAAAAGAACCCCGAACCCACGATCGATGAAATCCGAAGGGGTATATCAGGGAATCTCTGTCGGTGTACAGGCTACGTGAAGATCATCAAGGCGATTCAGAACGTTTCAAAGGGATAGCCTGGAGAGCGGCCGAAAAAGGGAGATCCGAACGTGAATCCGATAGCAGCGAAAGTTGTCCACTGGATTGAAGAGAAGGAGGACCACATCGTCCAATTCTTGAAGGAGCTCCTCTCCTTTCCCAGTGTCACAGGCCAGGAACTGGAGATCCAGAGGTACATCGCATCCAGGCTTGAGGCGATGGGACTGAAGATCGATATGTGGGAGCCCGACGTCGAGCTCCTGAAAACCCACCCTGCCTATCTGCCCTCTGAAAGGGGCTACAAGGATCGGCCCAATGTGGTCGGTCTTTACAAAGGGACAGGAAAAGGAAGATCCCTTCTCCTCAACGGCCATGTCGATGTTATTCCTCCAGGCCCGGATGAGGCGTGGGCTCATTCGCCCTGGGGAGGTGAAATCGAGGAGCATCGCCTCTACGGAAGAGGGGCCTCGGACATGAAGAGCGGCCTCGCTGCGATGACCATGGCGATGGAGGCCCTGATCCGTTTGGGTATCAAACTTCGGGGCGATGTCATCCTTGAATACACCGTCGACGAGGAGGCGACGGGCAACGGGACGCTGGCCTGTGTCATGAAAGGGTATCGGGCCGATGGAGGGATCTGCTGCGAGACCAGCAGCCTTCATGTCCAGCCCGCCTGTATTGGCAGGATCTGGTTTGAAATCCTGGTCCGGGGAAAGCCGGCAGGCATCCAGAGGCGATACGAAGGCGTCAACGCCATCGAAAAAGGGTATCAGGTGGTGCAGGCGGTTTCGAAGCACGAGGAGGAAAGGATCGATCGGCTAAGCCATCCCCTCTATCCGGACAAGCGGGGATCGCTTCCGTGTATGGTCGGCGTGTTTCAGGCGGGTTCCTTTCCTAGTGCCTTCCCCGATACCTGTCTTCTCAGGGGAAGCATTGCAACACTGCCCGGAGAGGAAACCCTGGAGGTGAAGCGTGCCTTCGTAGATTATCTTCGAACCTTTGCCATGACCGATTCCTGGCTCAGAGAGCATCCTCCGGAGGTAAGATTCGTCGGCTACTGCGGCGACCCGGCGGAGATCTCACCGGACCATCCCATCGTGACGACACTCAGCAACCGATTCAGGGAGGTCCTGGGAAAGGATCCTCAGATCACCGGAAGACAGGGAGCAGCCGATACGCGCTATCTCATTAAATATGGCGACACACCAACCGTGATTTTCGGGCCTGGGATGACGGAGCAGATGCATGCCAACGACGAATGGGTCGACATCCGGGATCTGATCTCGGCGACGAAGATTTTGGCTCTTACGATTCTTGACTGGTGTGGCTATGAATCGCCGTAAAGAGATCTGATCGAATTCGAATAGGGAGCAAAAAATGAAGACGCTTGAAGTGAGCTTTGCAGGTGTTCGGTTACGTAATCCCCTCATCCTCGCCTCGGCCACTCCGAGCTGGGATGGCCTTCGATCGAACCTGGGTTGGAAGGCCGGGGCCGGAGCGGTCGTTCCGAAGAGTTTTGCCCCTCCCAGAAAATGGGCGAGCCACCCTCGATGCGGACGGATGAGGCTCATCAAGCATGGCAACCAGCGGATCGGCATGGTGAACATTGAGCTCTATACCACCATGACCCTTCGGGATTGGCTTGACCGCGAACTTGAGAAGGCCTATGAGGGCGGCAATGTGATCATCGCCAGCATCGTAGCCCATCCCGACCCTGCGGATACGGGAAAGAATGCAAGGCTCATCGAGGCTACGGGAAAGGTGGCCATGTTTGAGATCAATGTCTCGTGCCCCATGCCAGCCGATGCGGACCGGGTGGGGTTTCAAATGGGCAACGACCCGGAGATGTGTTTCCGTCAGGTGGAGGCGGTGAAGAAGGCCGTCACCTTGCCTGTGGGCATCAAGCTCACTCCCACAACCCACAATATGGTCCCCATGGCGCAAGCCTCTGAAAAGGCAGGAGCCGATTTCCTCACCATATCCAATTCGGTCCGTTCCTTTGCGGGCGTGGATATCCGTACAGGATTACCAAGACTCGCCGCTTACGGCGGCTACAGTGGCCCTGCCATTAAACCCATCATCCAGCGCCACGTTTCGGAGGTGGCCAAGGCGGTCCAGATCCCCATCTCTGCCTGTGGAGGCGTCAGCCGTTGGGAGGACGTGATCGAGTACATCATGATCGGAGCGACTACGGTTCAGATCTGTACGAGTGTCATGTGGCACGGCTATGGATTCTTTGAAACGCTTCTGAAAGGGCTCAGCGAGTACGTGGAACGGGAACATCTGGACTCGTGGGACGAGATCCGGGGTAAGGCGCTTCCCTACATCGTACCGATTGACGAACTTTCGAAAAGGCCTCCCATGGTGGCGGAGGTGGATCCTCAAAAGTGTCTCAATCTCACGCGGGGAACCTGTGAGGCCTGCGGAAAGGTCTGTTTCTATGGGGCCATCCATTTCGCCCCCCGGTTTCAACTCGCTCGAGAAAACTGCGATGGGTGCGGCCTCTGTACGGAGATCTGTCCTGCCGAGGCCTTGAAGTTGGTCCCGATTTCATCCAGGCCGTGACCCCCTTTTCCCTTGGGGGATGTCAGGCAGAAGGAAGTCTTGTCATGATCGATTTGACCGTGAGAGAAGACCGAAGGAAGAAGGCCGTAGCCCTCTGTCGGGAAAGGGGCATCCTCATTCCAACTTTGGCCCAGCAAAAGAACCCTGAGCTCATCCCCGAATCTCTAAGGAGAGAGCTCAAGAAGGTGGGGCTTTGGGATGTTCACCCTCTGAACCTCTTTCGAATCACCTGGAAAAATGAACCCCTTGAGGTCGGAGGGGGTTTTGGCGGCGTGAACTTCATGGAGGTTCCTCCTGAAATCTCAGGGGTGAGGGCAAGGATCCTCGCCCTTGTGGGGAAGTGGTTTCCCACAGGCTCACACAAGGTTGGAGCCACCTTTGGATGCCTTGTGCCGAGGTTGGTAACCGGCCAATTCGACCCTACCCTTGAGAAGGCGGTCTGGCCCTCCACAGGCAATTTCTGTCGAGGCGGCGCATATAATGCCACACTCCTCGGATGCCAGTCTGTTGCCATCCTGCCCGAGGAGATGAGTCGTGAGAGGTTCGAGTGGCTCTCGAGGTTTGCGGGCGAAGTGATCGCAACCCCTGGGTGCGAGAGCAACGTGAAGGAGATCTTCGACCAATGTTGGGAGCTTAGAAGAAGCCGCGGGGATATCTTCATCTTCAATCAGTTCGAAGAGTTCGGTAACTACCTCTGGCACTATGAGGTCACGGGCCATGCCATGGAAGAGGTTTTACGTCGGGCGATGTCAGAAAGGGATCGCTTCGCAGGCTTTATCTCCCAGACAGGCTCCTCGGGAACCCTGGCGGCCGGAGACTACCTGAAGAAGGTCTTTCCGCAAAGCAAGATCCTTGCGGGCGAGGCCCTTCAGTGCCCTACCCTTCTTCTTTCTGGATACGGTGGACATCGAATTGAAGGGATCGGGGACAAACACGTTCCTTGGATCCACAACGTGAAGAATACGGACCTCGTGGCGGCGATCGATGACGAGGCTTGCCTGAAGGTACTCCGACTCTTCAATGAACCAGAAGGACTGAGTTATCTGAAAAAGCAGGGGCTTTCGGAGGAGCTTCTTGCGAAGCTTCCCCTCCTTGGCATATCCAGCATCGGGAATCTGCTTTGTGCCATCAAGTTCTCAAAATATTACGAGCTCGGCGATCGGGATGTCGTCATGACGGTTTGGACCGATTCTGTGGAGCTTTATCAGACAAGATTGAGAGAGATGAACGAGGCCTACGGCCCCTATACGGCGGAGGAGGCCATTAAGGACTATCATCGTTACCTCATGGCAGAATCGACCGCCCACATGCGGGAGCTTGGCTACTACGATCGCCGTCAGATTCACAACTTGAAGTACTTCACTTGGGTCGAGCAGCAGGGGAAATCGCTCTCCGAGCTCGATGCCCAGTGGTACGATTATCCGGATTATTGGGAGAAAGTTCAGCAACAGGCTTCGGAGATCGATCGTCTCATTGAATCCTTCAATGAGGACGTGGGTCTTCTGAACCCGTAAGGGGTTGTCCCGGGAAACCTTCGAACGCCTCGGACAACCTCCTCGCGAAAGGATCGCTTTTGAGCCTTTGCAAAAAGGAGGATGCCATGGGTCTGTTATCCAAACGAGCTTTGCTGATCGATACGGAGAATGCCTTCAAAATCGGTCCCCATATTCGCAGTCTCGAGGAGCAGGGCAAGCGGGTGATCAAGTGCAATCTGGGAGAGCCCGATTTTCCTGTGCCCGAGTTCATCAAGGAAGAGGTGAAGAGGCAGATCGACCTCGACAATACGCACTACTGCGATCCCCAGGGGATTCCCTCCCTTCGCAAGGCCATCGCAAAGCATTTCAGCGAAACGAGAGGGATCAAGGCGACACCCGAGCGCGTTGTGGTCTTTCCGGGAGCCAAGCCTCCGATTGGCCTCTGCCAGCAGACCTATTGCGATCCGGGAGATGAGGTGGTCTATCCCAGTCCGGGTTTTCCTATCTACGAATCCTTTACCCGTTATGTGGGAGCCCAACCCGTGCCCATCCACCTTCAAGAGGAGAAAGGGTTCTCTCTCACCGGTGAAGATCTTGCCCGGGTTCTCACTCCCAGAACAAAGCTTATCATCCTTAACTTCCCGTCGAACCCAACGGGCGGGGTAGCTTCCCGTGAACAGCTTCAGGAGATGGCCGAGGCGATTCAAAAGCGTTGTCCCCCTGACGTTCGGATCTTCTCCGATGAGGTCTACGAGGACATTCTCTTTGACGGAAGCACCCATCACAGCATCATCTCCTGTCCGGGGATGGAGCGTAGGACGGTTCTCGTAAGCGGGGCCTCGAAGAGCTTTTCCTGGACAGGAGGCCGGATCGGTTGGGCCCTCTTTCCAACGGAGGAAGAGGCCGAGATCTTCAAGAATCTCAACATCAACTACTTTTCCTGCATCCCGGCCTACAACCAGGAAGGAGCCCGTCTCGGCCTCGAATCGCCTCTGAGCAAAGGCGCGATCCGTCATATGGTGGAGACCTTTCAGGAACGACGAAACCTCGTCGTAGAAGGGCTGAATGCCATTGAAGGGATGCGATGCCAGAAACCCAAAGGGGCCTTCTACGTCTTCCCCAACATCCGTGGAGTCTGCGAACGTTTGGGGATCATGGATGCCTATAGGAGCCTTCCCGAGGAGCTTCGGGCCAAGACGACGCCTTCAACCCTTTTCCAGATGTTTTTGCTCTTCGAGTATCAGGTGGCCACCTTGGACCGTAAGTCTTTCGGCCGCATCGGGACGGAGGATCTCCATTACCTTCGGCTCTCCATTGCGACCGATACGGAGTCCTTGAAAGAAGGCGTGAAGCGAATCGCTCTCGCCTCGGAGGACCGAAAGGGATTTGGCCTCTTCTTTGAAAAGGAGGAACATCTCTGGTAATGGATCTCCTCCTTCTGAGGGAAGCCGAGGGAGTTGGAATCGTTGATTACGGTTCTTATGAACCGAGCTTATCAGAAAGGATGCTGAGCAAAAACGAGACGAACCCGGAGGAAGGACCTATTGATTTCATTTTCTCTTTGATTTAAGCTGTCATTGGGTTACAGGAGAGACCCTGTTCCTGCGGGGAGCGGGGCGCCGAAGGGGCAAGTTTCGAAGGCATCGGAACGAAACTCTCAGGCAAAAGGACTGTAACGCAATTCGATCCTGGAAAGATCCGGCTTCTTGAGCGCAGCAGGTCCTGGGATCGTCGCGCTTGAGAAGGAGCCGGGCACCGAAGGGGATAAATCCCTCCGAGATGGGCTAAGGGATAATCTCTCAGGTCAAAAGACAGGAGGAAGGCAGATGCATCTTGCACGCCTTCCTCTTTTTTTATCGGTTTAAGAGGGTCTTCGGGCAGGATCGATCGTTTCAAAGGCGAAAAGAAACTCAAAGAAAGAGGGGTAAAAGCCATGCCATTTCCAGAGGATCTCCTTTACACGGAAAGCCATGAATGGGTGAGAAAGGAAGAGAACTCCGCAACCGTGGGAATTACGGACTATGCCCAGAGTCAGCTCAAAGATATCGTTTATGTCGAGTTGCCCCAGGTGGGATCCACCTTCAAGAAGGGAGATTCCCTCGGGGTGGTTGAGTCGGTGAAGACCGTGGCCGACCTCTTCTCTCCCATCAGTGGCAAGGTGATCGAGGTCAACGGATCCCTCAAGGATCACCCTCAGTTTGTCAACGAAGACCCCTATGGGAAGGGTTGGATGGTGAGGCTTGAGATCCTCGATCCAAAGGAACTGGACACCCTTCTTTCTTCGGCGGACTATGAGAAGCGGGTGGCCGAGGAGGAGTAGATGAACGATTTTGCCCGCTACATTCCCCATACCGAAGAAGATTGCGAAAAGATGCTGGAGGCCATCGGCCTTGCCCGGATCGAAGAACTCTTTCGGCCCATACCAGAAGAAGATAGGCTTTCGGAGCCCCTTCGCCTTCCAGATCCTCTCTCCGAGGCGGACCTTCTTCGGCACATGGAAGGATTTCAATCTCCGGTTTTCTCCGCCGAGCCGTGGAGCCTCTTTCTCGGAGGCGGGGCCTATCGCCACTTCATTCCCTCGGTGGTCTCTGCCTTAAGCTCCCGCTCAGAGTTCTACACGGCCTATACGCCCTACCAACCCGAGATCAGTCAGGGAACCCTTCAGGCCATCTTCGAGTATCAGAGCCTCATGTGTCAGCTCACGGGCATGGAGGTTTCGAATGCCTCCATGTACGACGGGGCCTCAAGCTTGGCCGAAGCCGTCCTCATGGCCCACCGGATCACCAAGAGAAAGAAAGTTTTGGTCTCGGACGCTCTCCATCCCGACTATCGACGGGTCATTCGCACCTATCTCGACCCGGACGAGTTGGAGATCGTTTCCGTTCCTTACTGTACAAAGAAGGGCGAAACGGACTTTCGTAGCCTCGAGCGCCTCGTCGACGAAGATCTCTGCGCCCTCGTGATCCAAAGCCCAAATTTCTTCGGAGTGATCGAAGATTATCGAGGGATAGGCGAACGGATCCATCAGGCTGGAGGGATGTTGATCGTTGGGTTCAGCGAGGCGATCGCCTATGGTATGCTTTCGCCTCCCGGACATCTTGGAGCGGACATTGTCGCGGGAGAGGGGCAGAGCCTGGGCCTGCCCGTTTCGTTCGGCGGTCCCTATCTCGGCATCTTTACGACACGGGAAAGATATGTTCGAAACATGCCCGGTCGTCTCGTGGGTGAAACGGTCGATCGGGATGGGAAACGGGGGTTTGTTCTCACCCTTGCCACCCGGGAGCAGCATATCCGAAGAGAACGGGCCACCTCGAACATCTGCACGAACGAAGGCCTCTGCGCCCTAATGGCCACGATCTTTCTCGCGTGCCTTGGAAGAACAGGGCTCCGGGAGATGGCACAGATGAATCGAAACAAGGCCGAATACTTGAAGCAACGGGTCTCGGCTGTGGAAGGGTGTCGTATCGCTTTCTCTTCGCCAACCTTTAATGAGTTCGTCCTCAAGGTGAAGGGAAATCCCGAAACGGTCCTGGAGCGTTTGAGAGAGAGGCGAATCCTCGGCGGTCTTTCCCTCGCCCGATTCTATCCCGAGCTCGACCATCACATCCTTGTGACGGTCACAGAGATGAACACGAGGGAAGAGATCGATCGTTTCGTCCAGGGCCTCGGTGAGCTCATGGGGTGAGGCCGAAAGGTCGGATCTTTGATGGACCCTGGTTCTCAAGGAAGGTGGGATGATGAACGGACCGAGAGATTTCGGATTGACCCAAGACGAACCCCTCCTCTTCGAAAAGGGCATTAAGGGACGAAAGGGATACTCTCTCCCTCGATGGGATATCGAGTCGCGGAGGGCTGAGGAGGCCATTCCTTCGCATCTCTTGAGAGACGAGATCCACGGATTTCCCGAGATGAGCGAGGTTGACGTGGTTCGTCACTTCACGCGGCTTTCTCAGTGGAACTATGGCGTGGATAGCGGATTTTACCCCCTGGGCTCCTGCACCATGAAATACAACCCCAAGGTGAACGAGGACGTGGCACGAATGGCCTGTTTTTCCCACCTCCACCCATGGATGCCCGAAACCCTTTGCCAGGGTGCTCTGCGGCTCATGTATGAACTCCAAATGTTTCTCGCGGAGATCACGGGCATGGATGCTGTGACCCTCCAGCCTGCTGCAGGAGCCCATGGAGAGCTGGCCGGGATGATGATGATCAAGGCCTGCCTGGAAAGCCGGGGCGAGAGACGGAAGAAGGTCCTCGTTCCCGACACGGCCCATGGGACGAACTGTGCAAGCTCAACGATCGCTTCCTATCAGAACGTGGAAATCAAATCGACCGCCAACGGTTTGATCGATCCGGAGGTGGTCGCTCAAACGATGTCCGAGGACGTCGCTGCGATCATGGTGACCCATCCCAACACCCTTGGCCTCTACGAAGAGCATCTGCGAAAAATCGCCCAAATCGTTCATAGCCGAGGAGGCTTTGTCTACTGCGACGGTGCCAATTTGAACGCCCTCATGGGCATTGTGAAAATGGGGGATCTCGGAGTGGATGTGGTCCACATCAATCTCCACAAGACTTTTTCAACCCCTCATGGGGGAGGAGGGCCAGGGGGAGGAGCCGTTGGAGTAAAGAAGGAACTTGCTCCCTTTCTTCCCGTTCCGGTCATCGAAAAGGAGGCTGAAACCTACCGCTTCGACTACGATCGACCGAAGAGCATCGGAAAGATGCGCGCCTTTTACGGTAATTTCGGCGTCATGGTAAAGGCCTATGCCTACATCCTTTCCATGGGAGCTTCAGGTTTGAAGAGGGTGAGCGAGATGGCGGTCCTTAATGCCAACTATCTGATGAAAAAGCTCAAACCCTATTACCATCTTCCCTACGATCGGCCCTGTATGCATGAATGCGTCTTTACGGATCGATTCCAGGAAAAACACCACGTCTCCACGCTCGACATTGCGAAGAGACTGATCGACTACGGTTACCATCCTCCTACGATCTACTTTCCCCTTGTGGTGAAGGGAGCTTTGATGATAGAGCCCACGGAAACAGAAAGCAAAGAGGAGATCGATCGATTTGTCGAGACCCTGATCGCCATCGCGAAAGAGGCCGAAGAAAACCCTGATCGCTTGAGACAGGCTCCCCAGAAGGTGAAGGTGAGAAGGCTTGACGAGGTGCTTGCGGCGAGAAAGCCCAAGCTAAGATGGACAAAAGAGACGCCTTAGGACACCAACAGGGTTGACCACGGTGTGACGTGACGAGGCCTCGGCGGAGGGGAAATGGACGAGCGGGGTTATGTCTGCGATCTTGGCCTCTTGGGGTATGAGAAGGCCTGGGATCTTCAACATCGCCTCTGGGAAAGGCGGGTCAAGGAAGAGCTCCCCGACCTTCTTCTCTTCGTCGAGCATCCTCACGTGATCACCCTGGGAAGGCGAGGCAGCCGAAGCCACCTGATCGCTTCGGCCGAGACGTTGGAGGTGTTGAAGGTTCCCGTCTTTCATGTAGAGCGGGGAGGAGATGTGACCTATCATGGACCGGGGCAGATCGTGGCTTACCCGATTTTCCATCTGAAGCGGTATGGGTATCGGCTCCTCCGTTTCGTGGAGGCCCTCGAAGAGGTCATGATCCGAGTGCTGGGGGACTTCGGTATCGAAGGAGAGCGAAACGCCCTCAATCGAGGTGTCTGGGTGGGTAACGAGAAGATCGGTTCTGTGGGCGTCGCCATCAAACGGTGGGTCTCTTTTCATGGGATTGCCCTCAATTATGAAACGGATCTCCGGTACTTCGACTTGATCAACCCCTGCGGTCTCGAAGGGGTTAAGATGACTTCCATGGCCAAGGTCCTAGGGAGACGTGTTTCAAGGGAGGAGGTCCTGTCGTCCCTTGACCACCATTTCAAAGGGGTTTTCCAGAAGACCTGGGAGAAAAAAGGATTGGAAGAGCTCCTGCGTGCCTAGGAGGGAAGAGGGAAAAGGAACCGAAGAAGGGAACAAAGGATCGAGAAGCACGAATTCTGAGACCGACTGCCCAAGGAAAGGGAATTGGCAAAAGCGAGTCCAAGACAGATCGTTGTGATCGGAGGCGGCCCGGGAGGTTACGTGGCCGCGATCCGAGCCTCTCAACTGGGGGCAAAGGTTCTGCTGATCGAAAAGGATCGTATCGGTGGAACTTGCCTTAATCGGGGGTGCATCCCTACAAAGGCCCTACTCCACGATGCAGGGACTTTACGGCGCCTCAAGGAGTCGCCTGTTTTTGGCCTCTGCCTCATGGAACGTCTGGACCTGCTTTCGGCGATGATGGAACGGAAGGCCAAGGTTGTCGAGGAAATGGTCAAAGGCGTCGAGATTCTCCTCGAATCCCATCGGGTTTCCGTTCGACGGGGTGAGGGAGAACTCCTTGGAGGAAAGAGAATCGGTTTCCTGGGAAGAGACGGACAGAAGGAAGAGCTGGAAGCCGATGCGATCATCCTATCCCCTGGCTCGAAGACGAAAAGCGTTGCCCCGCTCAAACCCGATAAGGAAAGGATCCTTACGAGCGACGAAGCCCTTGAGCTTCGATCCCTTCCTTCGGAGATGGTGATCGTCGGAGGGGGTTATATTGGAGTCGAGTTTGCAACGCTCTTTAGCAGTTTGGGCTCGAGGGTGACCCTCATCGAGATCCTCGAAGAGATCCTTCCTGGCCTCGATTCGGAAATCGTCAGAAACCTTAAGAGGGTCTTTGAGAAGGATGGGATTCGGATCCTAACCGGATCGTCCGTGGAAGAGATCCGGGATGGGCGAGAAAGACTGAGCCTCAGCGTAAAGACGCCACACGGTACGGAGGTGATCCCAGCGGAGAAGGTCCTTGTCGCTGTGGGAAGAGAACCCCGACTCGACCTCGATTTTGGGAAGGCAGGCGTTGAGGTTTCGCCTTCGGGTATTTGCGTCAACGCCCGAATGGAAACGAGCGCCTCGGGTATCTATGCCGTGGGTGATGCGGTCGGAGGCCTTCTTCTCGCCTATGTGGCCTCCGAAGAGGCGGTGGTGGCCGCAGAGAATGCCATGGGGATCGAGGCACGGAAAAAAGAAGCGCCGATCCCTCTCTGCGTCTTCACCCATCCCGAGATCGCCTCTGTCGGTCTGACGGAGCAGGAGGCGAAGTCTCAGGGTGAGATTCGAATCGGCCGCTTTCCTTTCCGGTCGAATCCAAAGGCTTTGATCACCGGCGAAAGGGATGGGTTGATCAAGGTCATTTCACGGCGGGAAAGCGGTGAGATCCTGGGAATCCACATGATTGGTTCGGGAGCAGGGGAGCTCGTCTCCGCTGCCTCTCTCATCATAAACCAAAAAGTCAGAGTGAAGGAGTTTAGCGAACTTCTCCAGGTCCATCCCACCTTTTCGGAGGCACTGAGGGAAGCGGTCCTTGATACGGAGGGTCAGGCCGTCCATCTGCCGAGGCCCCTTCGAAGAAAGTAAGGCAAAGAGGAGAGGGCAAAAACACGAAGAAACCGTAGGGGATGGAGATTTTCAGCAGCTACAGAAGGGCCTTTGGAGAAACCGACATTGTTTTTGCCTTCGACCTCAAACCTTTAACCTGAAACCTGTGCGATGTGAGGAGCAATGGCTGTCGAAAGACTGAAAAAACCGCCTTGGTTGAAAAAGCGGATACCCTGCGCCCAGGATCTTTCGCAGGTCAAATCGATCCTGAGCCAAACAGGGCTCCATACGGTTTGCGAGGAGGCTCGTTGTCCCAACCTGGGAGAATGCTTTTCTCAAGGAACGGCAACGTTTCTCATTCTCGGAAGGATCTGCACGCGAGACTGTGGTTTTTGTGCAGTCGAGCACGGAGTTCCCGGCCCTCTGGATGACGAAGAGCCGAACCAGGTGGCTCGGGCAGTTAGGAAGATGGGGCTTCGCTACGTTGTTCTCACATCGGTAACACGAGATGACCTGCCGGATGGAGGGGCCGAGGTCTATGCAAGGACCATTCGGGCTATTCGGGACGGGGATCGCTCGATCCGAATCGAGGTCCTCATACCGGATTTCAACGGCAGTCCCTCTTCGTTAAGGAGGGTCCTGAGCGGAGGGCCTGATGTCCTCAATCATAACGTTGAGACCGTGGCGCGTCTCTATCCCAAGGTTCGGCCTCAGGCGGAATACGCGAGGTCCCTGGATCTTCTGAAAAGAGCGAAGCGTGAAGCGCCTGCCACCTTGATCAAGTCGGGTTTTATGCTGGGCCTGGGAGAAGAACGATCAGAAGTGGTGAACCTCTTGAAGGATCTTCGCTCAGCAGGCTGTGACCTGGTCACGATCGGCCAATATCTTCAACCCCGAGCGGATCGGTTGCCGGTTGTACGATACGTCCCACCCGAAGAATTTGACAGCTATCGCGTGATGGCCGAAGAGATGGGTTTTCGTGCGGTGGCTTCCGGTCCCTTTGTCCGAAGCTCGTTTCACGCCTCGCGGATGTTCGAGGACCTTGAATCGTGTGGGATGAAAGATCTTTTGTCGATTTCAACATGAAAGGAGCGACTATGACAACACCCTTTGGACCAAGACGAGCCATCTATCTTGACATTGCTCAGGAGATGGAAGCGAAGGGGACTCTCCCCCTTTCAGAGGAAGAAGTCCGAACGTTTGAGACCTTCGATCTCATTTATCGCTCCCTCTGTACCATCCTCTTTAACTACGTTCCCACGTCCGGCCACCCTGGCGGCTCCATTTCGTCGGGTCGCTTTGTGGCATCCATCCTTTACAATGCGATGGACTACGATGTGTCCAACCCGGATCGAGAGGACGCCGATATCCTTTCGTACGCCGCGGGACATAAGGCCCTGGGGCTTTATGCCCTCTGGGCTCTTCGAAACGAAGTCCTTCGAATCGGGGCTCCTGAGCTCCTTCCCAGCGAAGAGCGTTACCAACTTCGATTCGAAGACCTCCTTGGTTTTCGCCGAAACCCCATCACGAAGACGCCTCTTTTCCTCAAGTACCGTGCCAAGGCCCTTGACGGTCATCCCACCCCTGCCACACCTTTCATTCGCCTTTCAACCGGAGCCTCGGGTGTGGGTTTG
>Ga0078972_1000633_pt2 | contig 70695 bp, 56 predicted proteins | sample YelNatPaOPGAMG01_FD_67568 | JGI IMG/M metagenome (GOLD analysis project Ga0078972, IMG submission 67568) | Hot spring thermophilic microbial communities from Obsidian Pool, Yellowstone National Park, USA - OP-RAMG-01 (SPADES assembly) (version 2) | ecosystem: Environmental > Aquatic > Thermal... | reverse complement strand
CGCCCGGGCGATATCAGACATTCACGTGCAGATATTTCACTGGCACGTTCAGCTTTTGGATTTGAACCTATCGTTGATTGGCGAGCAGGATTGAGAAAAACATTCGAGTTTTATAAATCAAATATTTCTGGGGAGCGCGCACCTTGATAAATTCACAGGCAAGAATGCCTGTGTCACATTATTTTTTTGGTGCGTATATGGTTAGCAAGTTCTGTTTTGAGGAATCCAGAGAGATATTATTTGCTTCGGCATTTTTTATGATCCAGCCAGAGAAAGTTGCTGCAGATACGGACGTGCCGTTAACGATATATGAGCCGTTATTGTAATAGATAATGCTTGTACCCGGAGCAACGGCATCAACGAAATCACCCTTGTTGGCGTACCAGGCTATACCATTTTGATTGCCGGCGGTCACAGCGACCACTTCTGGCAATGCAGCCGGGTAGACGGGCTGGCTTGTTGGGGTATTGCCGGCAGCAGCGACTATTATAACCCCGTAAGATGAGGCTTTATTTATTGTGTTTTGTAATATCTGGCTGGGAGAATCACCGCCTAAGCTTAAATTGATTAGCTTACTGCCTTCGTTGACTGCATGAGCTATGCCTATGGCAACATCAAATGTTGTCGTGCTGTCGCTTAAACCATAAACATCTATGGGCAGGATCTTTACTGATGTCGCGACCGGTGTTCCAGATGCATCGGTCATGGCTTTGAGAATTGTCTCGGCCATTGCCGTGGCATGAGTTGGCCCCTGATAATTTGCTATAGAGCCATCAGAATTAACAACGCTAATCGGCTGCAACAAAAAATTTTTTAAAATTGGGTTATCGGCCTGGATCGCTGTATCAACCAGCCCAATAATAATATCGTTCCCGGTGTTCTTTGGAGTCAGTGGTATATTCATGGCATCTGAACCAGCATAAAATAATGGCACAATGTCAGTTGGCGCACTCAGCCATTGGTTATTCTCTACAGTGTCAACTGCAGACGACGAAAGTAAGAGGTCCATTGCAGATTTTGCTGAGTCCGGATCAGAAAACCGAAGTCTATATAAGCCCAGCTCATCGGATTTCGATACAATGGTTGCCCCCAGAGATTTAGCAAGTGCTTCGAGATTGCTTGATTGCCCCGGCTTAACAGATACTACCAGCTCATTAGGTATGATGCCGCGCCTGGCACTTTTGCTGTTTCCCGGACGCACATATTCGGTGGCATTTTTAATTGCATTTTTAAATACAAATAACCATGGGGGCGAATTCGTCTTTGGCACAAGGGCGTAACTTAAATTGCCTATCAGCTTCGGCAATGCCTCCTTTTGCGATAAATTGCTGAATCTGACCGAGATTTGTTGATCGACCCCTGGCTCGACAAAGATATACCAACCAGTGCATGTAGATATCTCTTGTAAAACCTTGATCAGTTTAGCCGATTCCACGTCTGCAGTGATGGTTTCGTTGGTCTTATCCCACTTAATTGTTGGAGCTGTTGCCGCAATGACACCCGGACCAACCCAAAAGTTCCATAAGATAACTGTTAGAATGAGTGCCGGGCTTAATAATTCTTTGCAATTTCTTAACATCGTATTTAGTAAGACGAGTTCCGCCAAAAAATGTTTCACCAACCGCAGTAAATATATAACCTATCTCTTAAATAGCGCAAAGAATTATTGAAAATTCATTAACAAACCAGATTTTGCCTTAGCATCGCATGAAACAGGGCGTTCACGCTATTAAGCCAGTTTTTTATAAGCAAGAGATTAACATTACCAGTAATTCGATTTAAAATATAAACTAAAAATGCTTTCATTTATTGCTCTTTTATGATTAGATCATTCGTGTAATAAAAACCAATTGAGAAGGTACCTTATGAAAAGATCAGAATTAAATAGATTATTGATTGTGGGCATGGCTTTCTTGTTAACCTTTTTTGTTAGAGGTACTCGGTTTTTGGCAAATGGTTTTCCAGACAATGTCAGTCAGTACCAATTTAAATTGAACTATCCCGTACCGATTGGTTTTGTGAAGGCCTCTGATGGTTCGGGCTTTAGATTCTTTGGGAAGGGAGTTCAGGGATCTGTTCAGGGAAACCGGATAATAATCGAGGCGCTCAAACCGCAGTACAATAATTCGTCAAAATCAAGGTCCGTACGTATCACGTTTGGCGACGCTACTGGCTCGGCAGACCTTCAGCCAAAGCCAGATCCGGCTTCGGCCTTTAAGATTTCATTTCTTACTGGAAATAAAGAATCGGTCGAGCAGATTACTGCGTATTCCGGGTTGATTTGGGATTTAGCAGGTTCTAATAGCACACCCGAGAGAAAGGTTTATTTGTATGTCAGGGATGATGCTCTGGAATTTGACGTCGAGGCCGGGATCGGTTTCAGGCCTGAGGATTTTTCAATTGCGATTCATGGCGGTGAAATAACCGAGTCCACTCCGCACGATGTTTCAGTCGCTGCAGGTGACCTGTGCATTCGATTGCATAATATGCGCGTGTTTCAACCAGCCCAGCCATCTGTAAAGGTGTTAGCGGCTGAGTTTGACGTTGCAAAGGGTGCTTCCGCTGATGAGTTACTGATTAAATTTAAGATATCAGACCTTGACATGACCAGGCCCGTTTTGATCGACCCGGTCGTTTCCTTTGTATCTGTGTTTGGCGGGGCGGATGATGACCGAGCCTATGCCGTTGCAACGGACCAGGCCGGAAATTTTTATCTGGCTGGTCAAACAAGCTCAGCCGATTTTACAGGCCCGGTTACAACTAACAGGAGTTTTGGCGGCGGTACAGATGCGTTCGTGTCAAGCTTTTCGCCTGACGGTAAAATTCGATTTGTTACTTTTATCGGGGGCAGTGGTGATGACCGTGCCAATGGTATAACCGTGGACAGCACGGGCTATATAATCATTAGCGGTGTTACGGGGTCTACTAATTTTCCTGTGGCTAATCCTTTCCAGGGCGAATATGGTGGCGGCGAACGCGACGGCTTTATCACTAAGCTCTCACCAGATGGTGCCAGTATCGCATTTAGCACTTATCTGGGGGGCTCAGGCGTGGATGATATAACATCGGTCGCGTCGGATTATTTTGGTTATATTTACGTCGCTGGAGATTCACAATCGCCAGACTTTCCGACAGTGAATGCCTTGCAGCCGGAGTGCACAGCTAATTTTGATGGTGTCGTTGCCAAGTTTGATTTAAATGGAAAGCCTGTGTACTCGACATGGCTTGGCGGGAATGGCCTGTACGAATGTGCTGTAAGTGTGGCAGCGGATTTGCTCGGCCGCGCGTTTCTGACTGGCTATACAATATCTAAAGATTTCCCCATTAGGAATGCATCGCAAATAACGTTAGCCGGCGGATACGATGCCTTTGTAACAGTTATATCACCGCTGGGTAATGAGCTTTTATTTAGCACGTACATCGGAGGTAGCGCTGATGACTTTGGCCGAAGTATTGCAGTTGGGACTGACGGCAGTATCGTCGTCTGTGGCGATACTTACTCCACTAATTTTCCTACAGTTGCTCCAATACAGAGTAAAAATAACGGGCGTCGCGATATTTTTGTCGTCAGGTTTCCTAAGATTGGAGCCACGCCATCGTTTTCTACATATCTCGGCGGTAGCAAAGACGATCTAGCTGCACTTTGTCTGGATGGCGCTAATAATGTCTTTTTAGTGGGTGTCACAGGGTCTACGAATTTTCCGGTTAACTCGCCATTCCAGCCTGCCTTTGGTGGCGGAGTCTGGGATTCTTTCGTCACTGGCATAGCCAGTGCCGGAAATCATATAATATTTTCTTCTCTGCTGGGTGGCAGTGGAACTGACCAGGCTTCGGCTGCCTGCGTAAATTCTCTGGGACAGTTGATTATTGCTGGGGCAACAGCCTCTACAAACTTCCCGGGCGCTGTATCCAGAAATGTTAAAACCGGCTGGCAGGCCCTGGCTGTAGTAATCAGCGATGTAGCTGTGCCTTTGCCACAAATGAAGCCAATTGTTCACAGGCTGGCACCTCAGGAATTAGCCGAAGCCGAACAGCCGACTGAAAAATCTTCCGAACCCGAACAAACAGAAAAAACTGATCAACAAGTTAATCAGAAACCCAGCGTTGAATCCGAAAAACCAGAAGCAGTTGAGCAACCAGAAAAGTCCGAAGCTACACCTGAAACTAAAAAAGAACCAGATCAAAAGGCAGCCTTACCTCAAAGCGAACAGATAAAATCTACAAACCAGACAAGCAGCGTCTTGTCAAATGAGGTACCAGAGCAACGCGAGACTGGAATAGAGAAAAAAGAAGAGACTAAAACGCAAGCAGCCGACGCTGTCAAAACTAAGCCGGAAGATAAAACCATTCCGACCGACAAGGAAACAGTGGAAAAAGTAGAATCTGCCACAGAGCCGACCCCGCCAGCAACGCAGAGTTCAGAAAAACTGGAGACAGAGTCGGTTGAACCACAAGCGTCAAATCAAGGGGCAACTCAAGGGGCAATGACTAATGTCTTTGGTGTTAACTTAATTTTCAACGGAGGTGCTGAGGTAATCAGTTCTGGAGATACAAATTCGCTGCTGGCCAAACCATTGGGATGGGAGGTCCAGGGCACGGCCGGTTCTATGCATTACGGGGCACCCGGCGGGTTTCCATCAAGCAAAACGCGTGGGCCTGCAGATCGCGGGGAACGATTTTTCGCTGGCGGCACATCCAGCGAATCGAAATTGTCTCAGGAAATTGACCTGAGCCAGGTTTCCGTATTGATGGATGAACGAAAGGTTTTCTTCACGCTCTCAGGGTATTTTGGCGGGATGTCCGGACAAAATGATTATTGTAAATGCCACATTATTTTCAAAGATACGAAGGGAGAGAAGCTTGCCGAAGCCGGCGTTGAGCCAGTGACATTGAAAGATAGGGGCTACATAACGGCTCTGTTGTATAGGAGCGTCACCGGCAAAGTCCCGGCTGGAACCAGAAAAGCAGAGGTCCAGCTCGTATTCATCAAGTCCGATGGCTCGTTCAATGATGCTTATGCGGATTGCATATCATTAATTCTGTCCACGAATGTGTCCGCGAATGCACGCGAATAAGAATGGATACGAGTGGGAAGGAGAGAATATTAAAGGATAAGTGTTTGCAATCGTCGGGGCTGTTAGGGAAGTGTCTAAAGATTGCGGGTAGGTTTTCTGGAGGCGGTATAAGAGGAAGCTCTGGAACTGGAGCTAAATATAAGAGGCATGCCATTTAACGCCCGGTGTCCATTAATCCAGTTGGCCTTCTGTTGAACTTCGGAAGCACAAAACTGGCATGGAAAAGAACGGTATTGACGCGTTCCACGCATGGCGGATCCCTTCGTGTTCATTCGTATACATTCGTGGATTCATTCGCGTTAATTCGCGGACCTATTCGCGTCTATTCGCGGTTGGAGTTGATCATTGGTACAAACCGTACAGGCAAGACAGATTTTTTGATAATTTTGTTATCTTTTTTTTCAATCAGATACAGAGACTGGTTAAACGAAGGGCCGACAGGGATAATCATTTTTCCACCGTTTTTGAGCTGGTCTATAAGTGCCTGGGGGATTGTTTCTGGTGCGCAGGTTACAATAATAGCATCATAGGGCGCATTCTCAGGCCAGCCTTCGAATCCGTTTCCAACTTTCAGGAAAACATTCGTATACCCCAGTTGCGAAAGCGTCTGCCGGGCATTTCTGGATAATTCTTCGATGATCTCAATGGAGTAAACGGATTTGACTATCTTAGCTAGCACTGCTGCCTGATAACCCGAGCCTGTGCCTATTTCCAGAACCTTGAAATCAGGTTGCGGGTCAATGGCCTCAGTCATGAATGCAACAATATACGGCTGGGATATCGTCTGGTTATGCCCGATCGGTAACGGATGATCGTTATAGGCCTCTGCGCGTAAATGTTCCGGAACAAACTTATGTCGTGGTACCGACATCATGGCTTCGAGGACTTTTTTGTTCTTGATATCACGACCTGGGGCTTCAAGCTGTTCCTTTACCATACGTTGCCGCTCTTTGGCATATCTGGCTTCAATGGAACTTTCTGACGTTGGGTCTTCATCGGCAGGACATTCTGAACATAGAAAATTAATGTCGGATAATATAACAAGAGAAAAGACTAAGACCATTAATAATGTAATCATTTTACAGGATAAGAACATTTTAAGAGCCCGATAAATCCTGACCATAAATGATTCCAATTTTTTACCCTCTTTAGCATGGTTATTAAATCTTAACCCACCTAACCTGATGATTTGGTGGGCCCAACAGGACTTGAACCTGTGACCAAGCGATTATGAGTCGCCTGCTCTGACCAACTGAGCTATGGGCCCAAAAACCGCCCGCATTGCGAGCATGAATTATATTTTGCATGAATACCAAATATCATCAAGTGAATTTTAAAGAATTCAATCAAATCCCGAATCCTAAAACAGTCACAGCCATGGAAAATCTTGCATATTAAATTCTTTGTACCGCATTCTTGTTTGATATCGTGACGCGATCCTTGCCGTCCGCTGGCTCTGGCTGTAACCCGGACCTCCAGAAAATGGACAGAAAATTGTTCTGGCTCTAACCCGGCCATTCAAAAGATAACTCTAAATTAGGCAAGTGCCTGATTATTTCGTTTTTTTGTTTACTTTCGTAAGTTAAAATATTATCAAAAAGCTTAACTATGAGTAATGGAAATGGCCATACTAAAGGAGTACTGATGCGGCCGGCGTTGGTTTTAGGAGTTCTTGGGGTATTCATGGTAATTGCGGGATGGTTCGGGTACAAACACTTTCTTGAAAATTATCCGTATGGTGTTGGGCCAGCAGGACCGTCTGTGCCGGCATTGTATTTTTCTAAAGAATGGACTGACCGCAAAGTTGTTTTGGTCGGCCTTGGTGACAGTATCACTGCTGGTTTTAATATCCCCAAAGAAAAGACTTATTTCAGTATGTTGATAACCAATCCGCCCAATGATTATTCTGATATGCTTGGGAAATGTTTGAGTGCCGTGTTGCCGAACCTGAGCTGGACAAATCTGGCTGTTTCCGGATCAACTTCGATTGATCTTTTCAGAGACCAGTTGCCGCGTTTGCCTGTTTTTTCTGCAGACTATTTCGGAATTGTAGTGATTACTACCGGTGGTAATGACATTATCCATAATTACGGGCATACAAGACCGACCGAGGGTGCGATGTTTGGTGCAACGCTGGCCGAAGCCAGACCATGGATAAATAATTTTGCGGAACGCCTGGAGCAAATGCTGATTCAGATTCATAAAAAGTTTGAAGGTAATTGTTTGATTTATCTGGGGACTATATACGATCCAACGGATGATCAAGGCGATGCCGAAACGTTAGGCCTACCAGCGTGGCCCGACGGAAGGTTAATCCTCCGGCAGTACAATGACGTTATTTTGTCAATGCCCCAAAAATTTAAGTTTGTCAGGATCGTCGATATCCACAGGTTCTTTTTAGGACATGGTGCGCATTTCGGGCAGTTCTGGTCGGATTACTTTTCATGGGAAGATCCACACCTGTGGTATTTGCCGAACTTTGAAGATCCCAGCGAACGTGGTCACGATACCTTGCGGAGACTTTTTTTAAACGCGATTGGTAAGGATTTTTACGAGCAATCCCTGAAGCAATCCAGTTAGGCTGAAAGATTGTCAAAAAAGCAGCTAATCAATTCTTTTATTCTGGGTTCTTTTGTGTAAGCATTTAAGCAATAGGTGTAGTGCGATAAGAGATAAAAACGGATTTATCTGTGAAACAAGAACAGGGAAAAACTGATAATTCATATAAAGAAATCTTCAAATCGACCACACTTGTGGGAGGCTCGCAGGTGTTAAATATCCTTATTGGGATTATCCGAACAAAGGCAATAGCGCTTTTTCTCGGACTGGATGGTGTGGGACTGATGGGGATGTATCAGTCGATTATCTCCGTGCTAGGTAATGTTTTTGGACTGGGAATAGGTAATAGTGGTGTGCGGCAGGTTGCCGAAAAGGTTGCCGTCGGTGATACTACACGCATAGCGCGTACGGTAAAAATTTTGACAGGCTTAAGCTGGGTCCTTGGGCTTATCGGGATGTTTCTTACGATTGTTCTGAGTTCGCGATTATCTGTTTGGACCTTTGGCGATGAATCGCATTCTGCTGCAATTGTATTGTTATCGGGGACTCTGTTGTTCAGTACTGTAACAACTGCATATTCCGCTGTTCTTCAGGGCATGCGGCGCATCTCGGATATTGCTAAAATCACGGTTATCGGTGCGTTTTTGGGCACAGTCTTTAGTTTACCGATTATTTATGTCTGGCATCAGAAAGCAATTGTGCCTGCGCTGGTTGTTATTGCGTTTATGGCGATGGTTCCAGTCTTTTTCTTCTATAAAAAGTTAAAGTTTGAATTTGTTGCTCTGACCCTGACAGATATTATCCATGATGCTCGTGGCCTGCTATCATTGGGGTTTGTTTTTATGTATACGGGGGTGTTGTATACGTTGGTTACTTACCTTGTTCGGGTTCTTGTGATTCGTAGACTCGGAATAGAGAGTGTCGGCCTCTATCAGGCGGTTATTACCCTGTCTTCGTTGTATATTAACATCATTTTGAATGCCATGGGCATGGACTATTATCCAAGATTGACTGCTGTTGCCACAGACAACACAACAGTTAACCGGTTGGTTAATGAGCAAACTTTAATCGGCATGCTTTTGGCCGCCCCCGGAATTCTGGCTACATTAACCTTTACGCCATTCGTTATTTCTGTGTTTTATTCGACTGAATTTATCCCTGCTTATGATGTGTTGCGCTGGCAGGTATTGGGTGTGTTTTTGAGGGTAATTTCATGGCCAATAAGTTATGTGTTGCTGGCAAAAGGAAAGGGTATTGCATTTTTTGTAACTGAGACAATATGGAACGTTTTGTATCTTATTACCTCCTGGCTGGGATTGAAGATGTTTGGGCTCGTAGGTGTTGGAATTGCCTTCTTTGTTATGTATGGTTTTTATCTGATTATGATTTACCTTGTAGTGAATCGTATGACCCGTTTTTGCTGGGATTCAAGTAATATTAGAATCGGACTCGGTGTTTTAGCCTGTATTGCTATTGTATTTGTTTCATTTTACATATTGCCCGGGAAAATGAGTTCAGGATTAAACATCGTACTTATGGCCATAGTAAGTGCGTTATGCCTCAAAAAGGTTTATTCTTTGGTTGGAGTTAAATGGTTAAATCAGTGGTTCAGGAAATGAATTGGTTTTTTAGATTGATTTTAGCCGGCTGAGTGTGAATTGCCTTAGTTGATGCAGGTATAAGTGTTTACTTGCAAAGAGCCATTTGGTATATAGAATTCTGATCTGTTTTTAGCATGAACGGCATTAACAAACTTGCAGTAGTGGAAACGCATGAGATCGGAAAAAACGTACAAATAGCCGAGTTTGCAATAGTGCGGGAATCGGTCAGGCTTGGAAATAATATCAGGATTCATCCGCATGTAATAATTGAAGGTGATGTTACAATTGACGATGGGGCTGAGATCCTTGCAGGCGTAGTGATTGGTGCGGCATTGTCGGATGGTTCGGGAACTTCTAACTCTGCTGGGGCTGAGAGCGTCAGAATTGGAGCTGGTACCAGGATCGGCGCAAATACAATAATTCACTTTGGAGTTGAAATAGGCATTGAAGCAGTTATCGGTTCCGGGGTTGTTTTAATGCCCGGAGTTGTTGTTGGAGAAAAAGCTAATATTGCTGCTGGAGCTGTTGTTACTCGGAATGTTCCTGCCGGTATGATGGTGGAAAATATCCCTGCACGACGGGTCATGAAAATCGTCAGGTCGGGTGAGATATTCGTTCATGACCTGGCAATTCTAGAATCTGAGAACATCGGCAGAGGGACCAAAATCTGGGCAAATGCACATATTTTGCCGGGCGCACGCATAGGTAAAGATTGCAATATTTGTGATCATGTGTTTATTGAGAACGATGTAGTAATAGGTGACCGTGTTACTATCAAGTGCGGCGTTCAGATCTGGGACGGGGCCAGGATTGAAGACGATGTATTCATTGGCCCGAATGTGACCTTTACTAATGATTTGTTTCCGCGAAGCAAATGTTATCCGGAGAAATTTTTGAGCATATCGATTAAGAAAGGCGCCAGTATAGGAGCGAATGCTACCTTACTGGCCGGCATAACAATAGGTGAAAATGCAATGATCGGCGCCGGCGCCGTTGTAACAAAGGATGTGCCGGCAAATGCAGTTGTAGTGGGTAATCCGGCAAAAATTATCAGATATTTGGACGGGAAGTAAAAAATAAAATCAGGGACTGAATATTACTATGATAAAAACCAGGCGGTCAGTTTACGATGCAGCAATTATCCAATTTCCCCGGGTATTAGATAGCCGTGGGAACCTCACGTTTATTGAAGCTGAAAAACATATCCCGTTTAAGATAGCTAGAGTTTACTGGATCTATGATGTGCCCGGGGGTGAGTCCCGCGGAAGTCATGCATACCGTAAATTGCAGGAAGTTATCATCGCATTATCGGGAAGTTTTGAGGTGTACCTGGATGACGGCGTGGCGCAAAAGCAAGTTACGCTTAATCGGACTTATTATGGACTTTATGTGCCAAACATGCTGTGGCGCAGGCTTCAAAACTTTTCTACGAATTCAGTCGCTCTAGTCCTGGCATCTTTACCTTATTCTGTTGATGATTATATCCGTGATTATTCAGAATTCAAAAATTTGAACGCCTGATGCAAAAGACCACCATAGACGATTGTAAGCTGATTCAACTGCCTAAGATAAGCGAACGCAAAGGTGCGCTTACCCCAATATATAGCGGGGAGCACGTACCGTTTGAAGTGCAGCGTGTGTTTTACATTTACGACGTTCCGGGTGGCGAGGGCCGCGGTGCTCACGCTCATAAAAAATTGTATCAATTCCTTGTTTCGGTCATGGGCGCATTCGATGTGGTACTTGATGATGGTTCTAATACCAGGCGCGTGCGGTTGGATCGCGCATATTACGGGCTGCTGATTCCTCCGATGATTTGGGCTCACGAAGAGAACTTCTCTTCTGGAGGAATCTGTCTCGTCCTGGCTTCTCTGCCTTACGATGAGTCTGATTATATTCGTGACTATGAAACCTTTCTAAAGGAAAAGCAAAAATGAACGTTCCATTTCTTGACCTGAAAGCTTCGTACCTGGAATTAAAGGATGAACTCGATGCCGCATTCCAGCGCGTAATGAATTCCGGCTGGTATATTTTGGGCAATGAAGTTGCCGCATTTGAACGCGAGTGGGCTAATTATTGCGGGACAGAACATTGTGTCGGTGTGGGCAATGGTTTGGAGGCCTTGCATTTGAGCCTGCTTGCCATGGGTGTGGGCCCTGGAGATGAAGTCATTGTACCAGCAAATACTTATATCGCGACATGGCTGGCAGTGTCTTTTTTGGGGGCTAAGCCAGTGCCAGTTGAACCTTGCGAAAAAACTTATAATATCGATCCGCAAAAAATCGAGGCCGCTATAACCAAAAAAACTAAGGTTATCTTGCCTGTGCATCTGTACGGACAACCGGCAGATATGGACCCTATCATGGATCTAGCCGGTCGCTATGGGTTAATGGTTCTTGAGGATTCGGCTCAAGCACATGGCGCTATATACAAAGGCAGATACTGCGGAGCTTTGGGCACTGCTTCGGCGTGGAGCTTTTACCCGGGAAAAAACCTGGGCGCTTTTGGTGACGCAGGCGCTGTTACCACCAATAACGCACAAATAGCCGATAAAGTCCGCGTGCTACGTAATTATGGGTCCAGAGTAAAGTATGTGAATGAACTCAAAGGCTTTAATTCCAGACTCGATGAATTACACGCCGCCTTGCTCAGAGTCAAACTCACCAAACTAAATGAATGGAATAATCGCCGCAAAAAAATAGCAGAATTTTACCTGAAAAATTTAAGTGATTTGCCCGATGTCACTCTGCCATTTGTACCTGATTGGGCAGACCCGGTCTGGCACGTTTTTGTCATTCGCATTAAAGAACGAGAGCGTTTGCAAAAATTTTTAGACGAACATGGGATAAAAACGTTGATTCATTACCCGATACCGCCGCATTTGCAGGCCGCGTACATGGATGATTTTAAGGGAGTATCCTTTCCAATTACCGAAAGTATTCATAGAGAAGTGATTAGCTTACCGATGGGTCCAGCATTAACTATGCAAATGGCAGAGTTCGTAGTTGATACTATCCGTAAATATTTCAAAGCACACTCCAGCTGAAACATACTAAACCAAAATCGTTACGATTGAATTTTTATTGAAAAATATTTCAAGGATGATTTCTGGAGGGTCGGGTTCTACCCCGACCGAATTTCGGGGCATTCTTTGATTCGGATTCAACCCCGCGCCATGGACGGGGTGGAAGCCGTCCCTCCAGTTTATGGACGCGGTGAAACGCGTCTACCTTTTTCTTTTTTCATGCAAGATTGGAATACAAATAATTCACCAAAATTTACAAAATATTCAAACATCGTAACGACATAGAGGTTTGAAAAGAACTCGGGCTTAGCGAGCCCTTTCATGCAGTTGAAAAACGGCAAGTAATAACTCCAGAAATGTTTAGAAAAAAATCCTTTGCAGTTAAAAAATAAACTCTTATATTTGCTTAATAAAAATCTAAGTTACCCTCAACTGTGTAAACTTGACGTTATGAAATACCAAATTCTCTTATCAGTGTCTTTGTGTGTTTCCGGCACTTTGTTAACGTGTGGCGGAGAAAGTCATAAGCAGAGGTTGCCTAACATTATTTACATCCTTGCCGATGATCTCGGTTATGGTGATATTTCCTGTTACGGACAGCAGAAGTTTCAGACCCCAAATATTGACCGTCTGGCCCGAGAGGGCATGCTGTTCAGGCAGCATTATGCGGGGGCACCTGTTTCAGCACCGTCACGTGCATGCCTTATGACAGGCCTGCACACAGGACATGCGCCAATACGCGGTAACCGCGAGTTTAAACCCGAAGGCCAATGGCCACTGCCGGCAAAATCGTTCACCATAGCAGAAATGCTCAAAACAAAAGGTTATGTAACCGGCGCATTCGGAAAATGGGGATTGGGCTTTGTTGATACTGAAGGTGACCCTAACGCTCAGGGGTTCGATGAATTTTACGGCTATAACTGCCAGCGCCTTGCTCATAATTATTACCCTGCCTACCTCTGGCATAATCATGAAAAAATTATACTTCACGAAAATGACAACGGAAGAATCGGAGCTTACAGTGCCGACCTGATCCATAAAGCTGCGCTGAGTTTCATAGAAAAAAACAAGGATAACCCTTTTTTTCTGTACTATCCCACGACTATTCCACATGCAGAACTGTTTGCTAAGGCGGAATACATGAAGAAATTCAGGGGGAAATTTGAACCGGAGAAATCGTTTAAAGGCGTTGACAGCGGTCCTGATTTCCGTCTTGGTGCCTACGGTTCTCAACCTGAAGCACATGCAGCATTCGCAGCAATGATCACCCAGCTTGACGATTACGTTGGAGAAATTCTTAAAAAACTTGATGAGCTTGGCATCGCCGGAAATACTATCGTGATTTTTACATCCGATAACGGACCACACCAGGAAGGAGGAGCTGACCCCGATTATTTCAACAGTAACGGTCCGTTCAGAGGTTATAAAAGAGACCTCTATGAAGGAGGAATACGCGTGCCAATGCTCGTAAGATGGCCCGGAAAAATTAAAGCAGGCAGTGTAACTGACCATGTATCGGCATTCTGGGATGTGATGCCTACCCTGGCGGAGATTACCGGAGCAAAAATACCTGAAAATATCGACGGCATCTCTTTTCTCCCGACCTTACTCGGAAGAAAAAACCAAAAACAACATGATTACCTTTACTGGGAACTTCACGAACAGGGAGGAAAAATAGCAGTGAGAACCGGTAACTGGAAAGGTGTAAGATTAAATGTTGACATAGATCCACAGGGCAAAATTGAACTGTACGATCTTTCAAAGGACCCAGGAGAAATAAATAATGTCGCATCTGCATATCCGGATATCGTTAAAAGAATCAACGATATTATGAATCAGGCACACACCAGATCAGATGTATTCAAGTTTTCATATGAAAATTAAGCCTATGATGGAGATGAACGAAACTATTCTATGATAAAAACATATCTCAAAATAATATGAATTACCGGCTTATTTATAAAATTGGCTTTACTGCGTTGCTCCCTCTATCCTGTTATTTTCTTAGCAGTTGCACTCAAGAAAAGAAGCCAAATGTAATTTTCATCCTGGCCGATGATCTGGGTTATTCAGACCTTGGCTGCTACGGAAGCACTTTCTATGAAACTCCTAACCTCGATCGGCTCGCCTTGCAGGGTGTGTGTTTTTCCAATGCCTACGCCGCATGCCCGGTTTCTTCACCCACAAGGGCTGCAATATTGACCGGTAAATATCCTGTCAAATCGGGCATAACCGACTGGATTCCGGGAAGACAGGCCTCAAACAATGGCTCACCCAATGATAAACTCATCGCCCTTCCCTTTAATCTTAAACTTGACCCTGGTGAGGTTACTATCGCAGAGGTGCTCAAGCAAAACGGTTATACAACTATGATTTCTGGAAAATGGCACCTCGGCGAAGACCCAATTTACTGGCCAGAGCATCAGGGATTTGATGTAAACTGTGGCGGCTGTGGCCTGGGAGCGCCTGTTCGGAATAAAACAGCTAACGGCTATTTTTCACCATACGGCAACCCCCGGCTTAAAGACGGCCCGAAAGGCGAATACCTGACTGACCGTCTGACTGATGAAGCAATTAAATTTATCGAGAAAAACAGAAAAAAACCGTTTTTCCTTTATCTCTCATATTACGCAGTCCATAACCCCATGCAGGCCAAAGAGGAACATATAAGAAAATTTCAGACAAAAGCCGATTCAACCGGACTGTCGAAGACAGAGCCTTTTACAAGAGACCGCGACTGGATAAGGCCTGATATGAGCAATAATTACAGGGAGAGAATAATTCAAAGCAACCCGGTTTATGCCGCTATGATTTATAGTATGGATGAAAACATCGGCAGATTACTTAAGAAAATAGAAGAACTCGGACTAGCGGATAACACTGTGATTTTTTTTACTTCCGACAATGGCGGGCTTTCAACAGCTGAAGGTTCACCCACATGCAATGCACCCCTGAGGGCGGGAAAAGGATGGCTCTATGAAGGGGGTATAAGAGTGCCTTTAATAATTAAATATCCGGGCAAAAGCAAACCGGGAACATGGATCCGAACCCCTGTGTCTTCTATAGATTTTTTCCCTACAATTCTTGATATGTGCGGCATAAAATGTACCAATAAGGAAATTGACGGAGTAAGCCTGATACACCTGTTCGAAAAAGATGAAATGCCTGAACGCCCCATTTTCTGGCATTACCCTCACTATTCCAACCAGGGCGGCGACCCCGGAAGTGCTATAAGGCTCGGTAAATATAAACTGATTGATAACTTTGAAAAGGCCCGTGTAGAACTGTATGATCTTGAAAATGATATCTCCGAACAAAACGATGTTTCAGCATTGTATCCTGAAAAAACAAAGGAGTTATATAACTTGCTTGACGAATGGCGCAAACTCCATAGCGTAAAAATGATGCTCCCGAATCCGAAGTGGAAAAATAATAAAACTGATAATCTGTAAAATTATATGTTTGCTTTTAAAAACCCAAATTTGACCAGCATTAAATCACTGGTTGCTCTTGGAACCACAACTGCAGTAGTCGTTTCGGCATCTGCACAGAAACAGGCAAGCTTCAAACCCACTTCACCAAACATCATAATTATTCTCATTGATGATATGGGCTATGGTGACATCGGCCGCACCGGAGCAAATCAATATGATACTCCCAATCTCGACCGCCTTGCAGCCCAGGGTATGCAATTTACGTGGTTCTATTGTCCTCAGGCTGTCAGTAGTGCTTCAAGAGCCGGCCTTCTTACAGGCTGTTACCCGAACCGCATCGGTATCTCCGGGGCACTGATGCCATGGTCTGAAGTGGGTTTAAACCCTGAAGAAACAACCATCGCCAAAATGCTGAAGACAAAAGGTTATTACAGCGCTATAATCGGCAAATGGCATCTTGGTCATCATGAGAAGTTTCTTCCGCTTCAGCATGGTTTTGATGAATATTTCGGGCTTCCGTATTCAAACGATATGTGGCCTGTAGATTACGACGGCGTTCCAATCCGGCTGAAAAATACGAACGACTTTAAAATGAAATATCCACCGCTTCCGCTCTTCGAAGGGAATCGTAAAGTGGGTGAGATACTTACTCTTTCTGATCAAGATAAACTGACAACTCTCTATACCGAAAGAGCCGTCAAGTTCATAGAACAAAACAAGCATCGGCCTTTTTTCCTGTACCTGGCGCATTCAATGGTACACGTTCCGCTTGGAGTATCAGATAAATTCCGCGGGAAAAGTAAACAGGGAATGTTCGGTGATGTAATGATGGAAGTTGACTGGTCAGTAGGAGAAATCATGAAAGCACTTGAACGAAACAGACTGGATAAAAACACAATTATTATTTTTACTTCCGATAACGGCCCATGGCTAAATTTCGGAAACCATGCCGGGTCAACAGGCGGATTACGTGAAGGAAAAGGCACAAGCTGGGAAGGTGGGCAACGGGTGCCATGCATTATGCGGTGGCCGGGGGTGATTCCCGCAGGTACAATCTGTAACAAGCTGGCTTCTTCAATCGATATTCTGCCAACCCTTGCCGCCATAACAGGTGCACCCTTGCCACAAAAGAAAATCGACGGTGTAAATATTCTCCCACTTATGCTGGGAGACAAAGAGGCAAATCCCCGACGCGAATTCCTCTATTATTATCAGGAAAATGCCCTTGAAGCCGTTCAGATTGATTACTGGAAACTTGTTCTTCCACATACCAGCAGAACATACCGCGGATTTAAACCCGGAGCCGATGGTTGGCCGGGGCAGACCGGCACTGAAAAAATCACAGAACCGCAGCTCTATGACCTCCGCCGTGACCAGGGTGAACGCTATAACGTTGCTCAATGGTACCCGGAGAAGGTAAAAGAGCTTCTGGAACTAGCCGAAAAAGCACGGGCAGATCTTGGAGATCAGCTTACTGGAGCACCGGGAGCTAATAGAAGAAAGGCAGGTACGATAAAATAATATATCTTTCCTGTGAAACCATTAAATTCAGCATTAAGTCTTGGGCTTGCTTCTCTGGTAACACTAAACACCATTGGTCAGCAAGCCCAGAAACGGCCGAATATTCTTTGGATATCCGCCGAAGATTTGAGCCCCCACCTCGGCTGTTACGGCGATCCAGTTGCAAAAACGCCAAATATCGACAGACTTGCCTCCGAGGGTGTCAGATATATAAATGTTTTTACTACTGCAGCTATCAGCGCGCCTTGTCGGGCTGGTATAATTACTGGTATGTACCAGACATCAATAGGATGTATGCATATGCGGACGACTTCGTACAGAAGGTCAGTTGACAATCCTATTGAGTTTACAGCTGTACCACCCCATTATGTGAAGGCTTTTACTGAGTATCTAAGGGCCGCCGGGTATTATTGTGTCAATAATTCCAAAACCGATTATCAGTTTGCTAAAGACCCCGTGCCTGCAAGTATCTGGGACGAATGCAGCCGCACCGCACATTACAAGAACCGACCCAATAAAAACCAGCCTTTCTTTGCAGTGTTCAATTTTACAGTTACCCACGAAAGTCAGAACTGGAATCTTGAGAACGTTAAAACTGATCCGAAAAAAGTAAAAGTTCCTCCATACCTCCCTGATAATGATACTGTAAGACTTAATATTGCAAAGATGTATGATAATATCGCTCAGCTCGATTCATTAGTGGGGAAGTTGCTGGATGAACTTGAAAGGGAAGGTGAGGCCTCGAATACCGTTGTCTTTTTCTGGAGCGACCACGGCGACGGCCTGCCCAGGGCAAAACGCTGGCTGTACGATTCCGGCCTTAACATTCCTCTTATAATCAGATGGCCCGGCAAAATAAAACCCGGCACAGTCGATGACCGGCTGATTAGTTCCATTGATTTCGGACCGACAGTTCTCTCAATAGCCGGTGTTTCTATCCCGGCGCACATGCAGGGCATTGCGTTCCTCGGCGACCAGGCAGGTGCATCCCGCGATGCCGTCTTCGCTGCCCGTGACCGAGTGGATGAATCGTACGACATGATCCGTTCAGTGCGTACTAAAAATTATCTGTATATACGTAATTATTACCCAAATGAGCCTTTCCCGATCTGGGTGCCTTATCTTAGTCACATGCCGATTTACAGGGAAATGCTTCGGCTGGACGCCGAAGGCAAACTCGCCGGCCCACAGAAAAGCTGGTTCGCATATGCGCGTCCACCAGAAGAATTGTACGACGTTAAAGCTGATCCTTACCAAATAAACAATCTGGTGAACGATCCAAAATTGAAGCCTGTGCTTGATGATATGAGAAAACGGCACGAAGCATGGACCAAAGAAACAGGTGATATGGGACACCTCGATGAGTCCGAAATGATTGAACAAATGTGGCCGGGAGGGAAACAACCCGTAACTGATATGCCTTATTTCATCATCAATGCACCGGAAGACCGTTCGACGAAGAATTACCGCACAGGTGGTACCTTTACCTCACCGATGACACTCAGCTTCTATTGCCCGACACAGGGCGCCTCGATCGTTTATACTTTTGAAGAAATGAAAAACCCACACTGGCTGCTTTATACCGGCCCTCTGCACCTTAAACCAGGTACATACAACATACGTGTCAAAGCAGTCAGGTATGGATATAAAGAAAGTGATGAACTTACTGGCACATTTATCATTAAATAATAATGATTTTATTTTTAAAATTTAACGCCTAAAATCAAATGATAAACACAAACAACAAATGTTTATGAAATACTTGAACCATTTTACGACTCTGGTAGGCCTTTTTTCGGTTGTTATTGCCTCTGCTTCAAAGAAAGAGGATGCAAGTGCTCGGCCTAACATTATTTTTATTATGGCCGACGACCATGCATGGCAAGCAGTGAGCGCCTATGGAGGCCCACTCAAAAATTATGCGCCTACACCCAATATCGACCGTATAGCCCAAAACGGCATGAGGTTCGATAGATGTTTGGTAACCAGCTCAATTTCTGGCCCATGCAGAGCGGTTATCCTCACAGGTAAATATAGTCACCTCAACGGCTTTCTAGAAAACGATGCAAAAGATTTCGACGGTTCACAACAAACTTTTCCGAAACTCCTTCAGAAGGCAGGCTATACAACCGCCATAATAGGAAAGTGGCACCTGGGTTCAACCCCAACAGGTTTTGACTACTGGGAAATACTGCCCGGACAGGGAAATTACTACAACCCTGATTTCATTAATAAAGACGGACGCCACAGAGAAGAGGGCTATGTCACGGAAATTATAACGGAAAAGAGCATCAAATGGCTTTCAGCAGCTAAAGACGCTGGCAAACCGTTTATGCTTATGATTCATCACAAAGCCCCTCATCGGGATTGGGAACCTGGTCCAAATGAATTGACCCTCTATAAAAACGTCACCTTTCCAGAACCACCCACTCTTTTTGATAAATATGAAAACAGAGGTACAGCCGAAAAAACTCAGGATATGACCATCGCAAAAACCATGCGTATTGAGGAGGATCTCAAGCTATACAGAGATCGTTCAAAAATGAAAAGAACCGGACTTAACCGCATGACACCTGAACAACTCGCTGCATGGGATGCAGTATATAATCCCATCATCAGAAAATTCTATGACAATCCGCCTGAAGGCGATGATCTTGTGAGGTTCAAATACCAGCGCTACCTTCAGGATTACCTTGCATGCATAGCTGGTGTGGATAAAAGCGTTGGAAAAATACTTGATTACCTTAAGGAAACCGGCCTGGACAAGAACACAATAGTTGTTTACACCTCTGACCAGGGCTTTTACCTTGGCGAGCACGGCTGGTTTGATAAACGTTTCATGTTTGAGGAGTCATATCGCACACCCCTTCTGATTAGCTGGCCCGGTGTAACAGCCCCCGGGTCGGTTGATAAACACATGGTGTCGAATCTCGATTTTGCAGAAACTTTCCTTGACATCGCCGGTGTTCCTATTCCTTCTGATATGCAGGGAATGAGCATGGTGCCTCTTTTGAAGGGTAAAAAATTCGTAAACTGGCGCACCGAACACTATTATCATTATTACGAATACCCGGGCGATCACAGCGTTAAAAGGCATTACGGAATAAGCACCGAAAGATATAAACTGATTCATTACTATTACGACATTGATGAATGGGAACTCTATGACCTTCAGACCGATCCGCTGGAGATAAAAAATGTGTATAACGACCCGGCATATTCAAAAGTGCGAAAAGACCTGCATAAACGTCTTGAAAAAATAATGAAAAAATACGGCGATAGCGAGGAACTGGCAAAATCATATCTTCCAAAATGATATATAAGAAACTCGATGATTTACTCTCACCGGCTATAAGTAACCGGTGAAGGAAATAGCATCACATTGGCATTCTTGCAGAATTCGACTGCCTGGAGCAGAATGTACCGTATTTGACGTCGGCGATATAGGTAAGGAGCTCAAAAAGACGAGATTTCAGTCTTATTACTCAGTCAAATTCACCTGGTTCCGATACCAGGACGGCACTGGTTGAAATTATCGAATTCAGAAGGAAAAAATGATAAAAAATGCAAATACCAAAGAACTTATCGAACGGATTTTTTTCGGTTTAATCTTCGGAGGATCTGTTCCTCTGCTTAACGCGCTGATGGCTCTATGGATATCATTTATGTTCACTTCAAATGAAAAGACTATAATGATTGCAACTTTTTCCGGACTGGCTGCAGGCATTGTAATAAGCCTAATTATATGGATACTGATTAAGCCTGATGTCTACAATCTGCCGCGCGCGATTCTTGTGCTGACATATCTTTTTTATAACGTCTGTATTTTTGGATTCTTCATGGGAGTTCCTGTTTTTAATGTTATACCCGGTTTTATTGCCGGTTATTACTGGGTGAAAAGAAAGGCCAATCGGGGCGAAGTGACAGAAGTGGAAAAAGATATAAGGACAGTTCCTGTGTTCACGGCTTCGATTATGTTCCTTGTTTGTGTCGTTTCAGCGGCCATAGTGTTATCAAGCAAATCAACCCCAGGTGATCTGAAAGGTACACTCCATCTTAATTTTGAAATTACAATTCCAATGGTTATCATACTCATCATCGCTGGTGGAACCGGACTGGTATTGATGGAATATTTTATTACAAGATTCATTATGAGAAAGACTCTGACTCCTGTCAGCCGATGATATCCGGTAACATGACCTCCTTACCGCTGCGCCTTCGTACCATTGCAATAGACCATCTGACAGCAGCTGCTCGTGGAATGGTGGTGAAACATATCCTCAAAGAATGCCACGAAATCCGGTCGGAGTAGAAAACAACCCTCCACTTAATGTGGCACAGACAATGTTGCCTGTGATGTAGTCTGAATGTAGGACAGGTATTGTTGCCTGTGGAGAGTGCTGCTATCATTGAATCCTATTATAAAATTTAACCTGATGAAAGCTTATTAACCTGAGTACTGGGACGCCCTATACGCTGTCCGAATCAGGCTTAAAAAATTCGGCCGGGATGGAACCTGCCCCTCCAGATAATAACTTTGAAATATTTATCAACAAGAATTCAATTGTAACGATTTGGCAGGAATTCTTCTTCAGCCATTTTTTATTTCTTTCTGCTTATGCATGGGTATGGATCATTAATTTGCACAGGTTGTGGTGTTAACGATGTTCTTTGTTCCGGATCCATTGCATTATATTGGCGGGAGCTCTTTTGTTCTTAAGTTCGTTGGCCATAAAATCCATGTAAGGAGCAACGTGGTGAAAAAACATTTTGTAACCTTCACACAGATAATTTAATCCAGGTTCACCGTCTTCGGAAATTGCTATACGGTGTTTCGGACATTCGCCGTGGCAGGCAAAAAGCACGTCGCATCGCATACATTGCCGCGGCAGGCTGTTTCGCTTTTTTAAGCCAAAGTCAAACTGCACTTTGGATCTGACCATTTCAATCAATGGCTTTTCAAGTATGTTACCTAGATAATTCTCGGGGTATACATAATGATCGCATGAGTAAACATCGCCATTATGTTCAATAACAAGATTTTCGCCACATGTTTCATCAAAGACACATACGCCAGGCATTTCTCTAACCCAGTTTGCAAGCGTTGCATCAAAAATCTGAACGAAATATATTCCAACATCTTGTCGTACCCATTTATCGAAAATTGTAATTAAAAATTTTCCGTAATCTTTTCCGTTAACCGACCATTTAGCAACAGGAGCCGTTCCTTTGTATTCATTTGAAACAAGTTTCAGCATGTCTTCCGGTACATCTGAAGCAATCCGTTCAACAACAGGGAGAAACTGCATAAAAACACTTCCGATGCTTTTAAGAAACCGATAAGTCTCTGAGGCAAAATGAACACTATAATCATTCACAACACTGAGTGTATTAAATTCAACTCTGTGTTTCTGCAGAAGCTCAATTCCCTTCATTACAAATTTAAAAGTTAGCCCTCCAGATACCATTTTCCGATAATGGTTATGAACGTGCTCTGCGCCATCTATCGATATTCCTACGAGTATGTTATTATCTTTGAAAAACTTACACCAATCATCATTAAGTCTTGTACCATTTGTCTGAAAAGCATTTTCAATTCTTTTTCCTCCGGCGTATTTTCTCTGAAACTCTATTGCCTTTTTGAAAAAATCAAGCCCCAAAAGTGTAGGTTCTCCCCCCTGCCATACAAAGGTTACGACCGGTACCTCATTTGCTTCAATATATTGTTTTGTAAAATTCTCAAGTAACTCAATGCTCATCCTGAAATCATCCTTACCGGGAAATAACTTCTTTTTCTCAAGGTAATAGCAATACGAACAATTCAGGTTGCAAGCCGATCCTATCGGTTTGACCATTACGTTAAAAGCTAATGGACGTCTGCGTCTAAGTATGTCAGATAGAAGAATCGTCGGTTTTTCATCTGTCAAAGCCATATGGGCAAATAATATTCCATACGCAAAAATAATATTCAACGTCAATCATTCCAATTTTTTACTGGAGTTTCATCAAAAATAATTAGTCTATGGATATTGATAGCTGGATCTTATCATGTATAGTTTTACCAGGTCGCGGGGAGAGAAGAAATGGTTTCCTTGCTCTTTATTTCATGCAGCGCAGTGTACAGGAAATTGAGCTTGGCCGTCCCGATAGCCTTCATGATGCAGACACGCCCAATGAAATCCGTTATTTATTATCTTTTTTACCAAATTACCAAAGGTATATGGAGGTTTAAAAAGAAGACCTCTGAGTGAAAGCACCTGTTGAGGCAGTAGAAAAATGGTTTGAATTGAAACCTGAAATATTTTTATTAAAAGCCTTTAGAATTTAAAAATAAAGTACTATATTTGCTTCATCAAAGTAAAACGAAATAAGTTGGTGTTCTCCAACGACCTTATGAAACTTGACGAATAAACCAGCTTCCTATGAAGAATTTACTTTTAATCTTGTTAATGGTGCTATTTATTACGCCTTGTGGCAGTGTTGAAATAAGTACTAATCCAGCATGCCATAAAAATTTGAAACGTGTCAGCATGGAGACGGTGAAGATCGCCCCTGACAGGAAGCACTTTATCCTTCATCTGTCCGGTGATCGGTACATACCCTGGGGCCACAACTATGCTTCGGTGGACATCATGGAACGTCTGGCCAATGACCCTGCACGTGTCGAAAGGGAATTCAATGAGATGAAGGCCTGCGGCACTACCGTTGTTCGAATCCATCCCGAGATGCCCCGTATCCTGGTAGGTCGTGATAGAGTCGAACCACACGCACTCGAACAACTCAGAAAGCTCCTCAAGATCGCTGAAAACTCGGGCATCCATCTCATAATCACGGGCTTAGCCTGCTACAAGATCAAGGATCGCATGACGTGGTACGATACTATGGATGAGCAGGAACGCTGGAAGACGCAAGCATTCTTCTGGGAAATCATTGCCCGAACTTGTGTCGATAGCCCGGCCATTTTCGCCTACGATTTGGTCAACGAGCCTGCTCCGTTTGGCAAGAATGCTGACGGTTGGTATATGGGAAGAATGGGTGATGTTGAATTTTGTCAGCGGCTCAGCATCGATCCCGGCCAGCGCAACGGCGATGACATATTTCGAGATTGGACTCAACGCATGATTGCCGCCATTCGCAAGCACGACAGGACACATCTGATTACAATGGGCATGTTACCGTACCCGGACATGTACAAGGCGGCCGCCGAACAGCTGGATTTCATTTCGCCGCATCTTTATCCTGAAACGGGTAAAGTCGATGACGAGCTCAAGCTTCTCAAGCAATTCGACTGGGGTAAGCCCATCGTCATCAGCGAAACCTTTCCCCTGAACTGTGGCACGGACGATGAGCGCGATTTTCTCCTCAAGAGCCGCGCCTTTGCGCAGGGCTGGCTTGGCCACTGGCCGGATGAATCACCTGCTAAACTGGCTGAGCTCAAAAAGAATGGCAAGGCCACAATCGAAAACGCAATTTGGCTCGCCTGGGTGGAGCTCTTCCAGGAAATAGGTCCGCAGATGACCAGCAAAGAAACACACTGAAACCTGGGAATACCATCTCAATGCCCGCGTAGTCCGACGCATCAGTTGATGCGATAGATGCCACGTTTATCGAAACATGCGTTCCAGGCGACAATTGACAACGTGCCTCTGAACACAGAGACCTTCGACGTTAGCAGGTTGTTGAAAAAGGCCGATTAAAATTTGAATACTGAAAAAAGGATTGCGTCTGAGAAATAACTATGAGAGGAACACCAAAAGCCCAACCTGAATTTATTTTCGTATTAGACATAAACAGATGTGTACAAGCAAATCATCCGTTGCGAATGATCAAAAGCCAGGTGGATGCCGTACTTAATAAGTTGTTGATGAAAATGAAACTTTTTCGGATTATGATAAGTATAGGTAGTAAAACCTTTATGGCCTAATTCAACGTTTTACTATGAAGTTTGGTGACTGTTAATTTTGAAAAGATCCATGGAAAGATTTACATTTACAAAATATGTTTTGGGCGGAGTGTTAATGGTGGGAACTGTAGTCCCTGTTATAGCCCAATCCAGTTCATTGAAACGGCCAAATATTATTTTTATTTTGACCGATGATCAACGGGCTGATGCGCTTGGTTATGCCGGAAACAAGATCATTCAAACTCCTGAAATGGATCGACTTGCAAGGGAGGGCGTATATTTTAAAAATGCCTTTGTAACTTCGCCAATATCCGCTGCAAGCAGAGCGTCTATTCTAACAGGATTGTACGAACGTACCCATGGCTACACGTTTGGACAGGGGTCTCTGAAAAAACAATACATGGATATATCATATCCTGTTATACTTAAAAAGAATGGCTATTACACAGGCCTTTTTGGAAAATTAGGTGTGGACTACAAAGATGCAGAAAGCTTATTCGACAAAGCTGATATATATGATCGGAATGAAAAATATAAAGACCGACGAGGGTATTTTTACAAAAAAATAGGCAATGAAATCGTTCATCTTACCCGCTTTACAAGCTATGAGGGACAGGAGTTTATTCGTAATGCACCAAAAGATAAGCCTTTTTTTCTGGCTCTCTGTTTTAGTGCACCACATGCACACGACCCAGCCCCGGAGCAATACTTCTGGCAGGATAAATCGAATACCCGCTACGCCGACATTACTATTCCTCCCCCTGTGATGGCTGATGATAAATACTTTAATGCTTTACCAGGGGAGGTTAGAGAAGGCTATAACCGCACTCGCTGGTACTGGAGATTTGATACCCCGGAAAAGTACCAACATAGTATGAAGGGATATTACCGTATGATCAGCGAGATTGACGATGAAATCGGAGAGATAAGAAAGCTACTCGAGGAACAGGGTATAGCTGATAACACTGTGATTATTTTCATGAGCGACAATGGTTACTTCACAGGCGAACGCCAGTTGGCCGGTAAATGGTTAATGTACGATATATCGCTAAAAGTACCTTTGATAATTTATGATCCAAGAGTTAAGAAACATCAGGATGTAAGCGATATGGTGCTCAATATTGATGTTCCAAAGACCATTCTCGATCTCGCAGGAGTTCCAGCTCCTGAACCCTATCAAGGGTTGAGTTTAGTGCCGTATATTAACCAGAAGAAACCCGAAAAAGTCAGAGAAGCAATTCTGTTTGAACATCTATGGAATCTTCCCCAGATTCCCTCAAGTGAAGGTATCAGAACAGAAGAATGGAAATACTTCAGGTATCGTTTTATCAATGCCCCTGAGGAGTTGTACAATTTAAAGAATGATCCAATGGAGAAGATCAATCTGGCTCAGGATCCTGAATACAAAGATGTACTCGATAGACTGCGTAACGAATGCAATGCCCAGATTCAAAAGTATATAGCTGCAAAACTTTGTCCAGATTCAGTGAATCCCTAGCATACCGCTGAAAAAGAGGCTTTTTCAAGATTACTTAATTCTGTTAGTCTATGTTTATCTTACCAGACGCGAGCAGAAGCTAAAATGTGTGTATTTTAGTTATCCTGAGTATCAAAATCACTCCCTCGATGAATTTTTTGAACCCTCAGAAGTTCTATTAGCACCAGCTTATGGCTTTTTAATTAGATGTTCCCAAACTCAGACGCTTTGTACATAATAAATCGAGTATAGGTTGCTGCAACAAAACATCTCCACACTTGTATAAGTTCCAGCCATCGATATTGGCTGCTACGCCGAGACCCTCCAACTGCCCTGATCCATCCAGATCAACAACATATTAGAGAAAAATCCTTTGCAGTTAAAAAATAAATTCTTATATTTGCTAAATAAAAAACTTATCTTGAATAACCTTGTTAAACTTGACAACAATTGATCTGATTACCATAAGCAAAGACAACGGTGATGTCTGCAAGTTGTCTGACCTACCTGTGAATGAAATAAGAGGAGTCGGACCAACTAGATCAACGCTTCTGAGAAAACTTGGAATAACAAGCGTGCTGGATCTAATATTACACAGGCCAAGACGTTATGAAGACAGGCGGAATTTTGTCCAGATCAAAGATTTAAAAAAGGGTGATACTGCTTGTGTGAAAGGCAAAGTAGTTGTACTGGGTGTGAAAAAATTTGCACACGGCAGAAGATCACTTTTTGAGTTAGTTATCGATGATGGTTCAGGACGTCTGCATTGCATCTGGTGGAACCAGCCATATATGAGTTCTTATTTCAATAAAGGTGATGATTTGATCGTATTTGGCAAGGTGACATCAGATCGGCCAAAGACTATGGACAATCCGGAAACAGAAACTCTTAATATTGAACAAGCTGAACCTGAGTCGAATCAGTTTATTCACTTAAACAGAATCGTCCCTGTTTACCCGGCAACCGAAGGCTTGTCCCAGAGATGGCTTCGCGAAACAATCTGGCAGGTTATAAATAAATACGCGGGTTATATAAAAGACGATTTTCCAGAGATAACTGCCAGTGGTTTTCCACAAAAACCTCTGGCTATCAGGAATCTGCATTTTCCTGATCAGATTTCCGATGCAGAATTGGCTACTAAGCGGCTGGCTCTGGATGAATTCGTGAGCCTTTTTTTGCAGATTCAAATACGGCTTCGAAAGTTCGAAAAATCAGCTAAAGCCCCTGACTGCTCCGGAACAAATGAGAAAATGCGACTGTTTCTCAAAAAACTTGGCTTCTCTTTGACTGATGCGCAGATCAAGGTGCTTAGAGAGATTCGAGCCGACCTTCGTGGGCCAAAACCTATGCGCCGATTGCTTCAGGGCGACGTAGGTTGCGGCAAGACTGTTGTGGCCGGTTGCGCTGCAATAATGGCTATAGAAAAAGGGTTTAATGTGTTGTTCATGGTCCCAACAGAGATACTCGCTGAACAACATTACAATACATTCCGACGATGGTTTGACCCTATCGGAATCGATGTTGTATTGCGGACCGGCAGCGTGAAAAACAATGAGTCTGGCCCAAGCTTATTTGACATTGCAGAAAATTACGAAAAACACTCAGGCGCCTCAAAAAATATCTCAACAGCTAAATTGTTTATCGGTACACATGCACTTATCGAAGAATCGTTTATTGCGGATAATATTGGTTTGATAATTATTGATGAGCAACATAAGTTCGGTGTAGCCCAGCGCGAAAAGCTTGTCAAAAAAGGGAGAAACCCGCATTTGCTTGTTATGACTGCGACTCCGATACCGCGGACATTGGCGTTAACTATTTATGGCGATTTGGATTGCTCAATTATTGATCAGATGCCTGCTGGCCGAAGTAAAATTATTACAAAACTGGTTAACGCCGGCGAGTCGGATTCATTGTGGAAATTTGTAAGACAACAACTGGCCAATGGAAAACAGGCTTACATAGTATGTCCCCGTGTAGAGTCTGATCCAGCTTCGGAAATCAAGGCTGTAAAAACAGAATATGTGCGTATAAAAAAGTTACTGGCCCCATTTGAGGTCGCACTTGTCCATGGTGAAATCCCGCGGGAAGAGCGCGAAAAAATTATGGATGCATTCAGGTCTGGTGCTGTTTCAGTCCTTGTGGCTACAACCGTAATTGAAGTTGGGGTAGATGTGCCGAACGCAACTGTAATGGTGATTGAAAATGCTGAGAGATTCGGCCTGGCACAGCTGCACCAACTCCGAGGGCGTATCGGCCGCGGTGTTGCTGAATCATATTGCTTCCTGGTGGCATCCCCAAGGAAATTGGACAAAGCAGCATATGATGCACTTAAGAGACTCAATGTGTTGGTTCAAACCTCCAATGGCTTTGAAATTGCTGAGGCGGATCTCCAGATGCGTGGTCCCGGAGAATTACTGGGTCAGGCCCAGAGCGGCTTGCCATCGTTGAAGTTTGCCGATTTTATCAAGGATTTTCAGCTAATTACTCAGGCTAAAGAGATTGCCAGGTCTATTATATCTAAAATGAATATATGAACACTTTAAGCAATGTTACACATACAGAAGAGCATTTTACAGCCAGTGAGACAGTGCGTGATATTGTAATTGGTATGTCTGACGGCCTAACAGTGCCGTTCGCTCTGGCTGCAGGATTGTCTGGCGCAGTTGATAATCCAAAGTTGATTATAACCGCAGGGTTGGCTGAAATAGCCGCAGGTGCCATAGCTATGGGTCTGGGCGGATACCTGGCTGCAAAAACTGAATCTGAACACTATGCCAGTGAGTGGAAACGTGAAGAAGCCGAAATCATAGAAAAAACAAAAATTGAAGAAAAGGAAACATACGACATCTTGACAAATTACGGATTAGCCCCTGAACAGGCATCTTTGGTAGTTGAATCGCTCAAAAAAAGGCCAAAACAATGGATCGAATTCATGATGCGTTTCGAGCTTGGACTTGAAGAACCCGATCCCAGACGTGCTGCCGCCAGCGCTAGAAATATAGCCCTGTCATATTTATTCGGCGGCTTAATTCCATTGTTGCCATACTATTTTTTTAAGTCCGTTGTCCATGGCTTTATACTGTCTACGGTCGTAACAGCAGTTGCACTTTTGATTTTTGGGTATATAAAGGGCAGGTTCACCGGGTTTAAGCCTGTTCGTAGTGCAGGCCAAACCGTATTAATAGGTGGGCTTGCCGCGTTTGCAGCTTATGTTATTGCACGGTTAATATCGTGAGTTTTTCCGAAACTAATAATTAGAAATCTCAAGTAGCCTGAAGAATTACAATCAACTAATTAAGGCTAACCGCGGGTTATTCTTATTTTGCACTGGAACAGTACCCTGACAGGTAGCCTCTGGCTAGTGATTCAGCGGCTTCAGAAAGCCAAAACGCCGGGGAATTTAATGATTTTTCTAACGATGTAAATTTAGGAACCAGCGGAATAATATGTTCGAAATGTTTGGTCAGTGTTTCCAAATCTTTGGCCTGCCCGGCCAGGGCTATGCACTTAATATGGTGCCTCTTGCATAGCTTGCTAATACTGCCGACCGCTTTGCCCATCATTGATGATTTATCTATCATTCCTTCTCCAGTTATAACAAGGTCGGCAGCTCTGAGTTTTTTTTCCAGGCAGATAAGATCGGAAAAAATCTTAAACCCGTGCATAATCCTAAAATCCAGGAACGCTGCCAGACCGAAGCCAAGACCACCCGCTGCTCCCGTGCCCGCAGTTTTATGCAGGTTTTTTTGAATATATGCACTAACAACAGTTGACAGCTGCCTCAGGCATTTTTCAGCCAAAGGTAATTCGTCAGGTTTTAGACCTTTTTGCGGACCAAAGATTCTGGTGGCACCATATTTGCCTAATAATATATTTTTGACATCGACACCTACTATGCGCTTTTTAAAAGTCAATTTATTGGACGGTCTTATAAGTTTTTTAAGGTTTACTAAGTCTGGCCATCGCTGAATTTCTTTTTCCTCAGCATCAAGAAATCTCCAGCCTAATGCCCGAGCTAGACCAAATCCGCCATCATTTGTGGAACTACCGCCTAGACCTACTATGCAGACTTCAGGGGCATAATTGGAGATTTGTTGAAGTACGAGACCTAACCCAAAGGTGTCCAGCTCAAAAGGATGATATACTCCGGCGGGCAACATAGCCAGACCAATAATATTAGCTGATTCAACTATGGCAGTTTTGGATTCTTCGTGCCACCACCAGTGTGTGCGTATGGGCTCATGCGCCGCATTAATTGTCTCGGTTTCTATTCTTTGAGCGCCCAGGATGTTTGCCAGGATCTGGCCAAAGCCATCGCCACCGTCGGTTATTGGTATTTTTTCGATTTTGTCTAATAATCTTGCTCGTTTCCAGCCGGATTCAATTGCTGTAGCTGCATCGGTGGCAGATAGACTGCCTTTAAATTTGTCTGGGGCAATTATGATATGTAATTGCACAAAACCTAGTTTAGTAATTTTAGGGGTACTATGGCAATGTTCAAAATTATTCGGAAAACTAATCTCTAGTTTTGCGTCTCAGCTTGATTTGTGTTTCTGCTGGAATTTATAGTTAGGCTTTTGGGAAGCTTGATGATAACCTCTGTGCCTTCGGCTGGCTGGCTTTTTATTTCAAACCTGCCATTGTATAGCTCGGTCAGTCTTTTGGATATTATGAGCCCGAAGCCGGTCCCTTGCTGTTCCATGATTTTGCGCTCGAATTGCATGTATGCACCGATGTTTTCCAGATATTTGGGCATTATGCCGCAACCTTTATCTATCACTTTAATAATCGAAAAGTCAGAGTCCAACTCTACTACAACCTTAACCGGGGTGCCGGGTTTCGAAAATTTAAAAGCATTATCAATTATTTCTTCCAGGATCTTGGTGGTGTATTCCTCAGGGATTGCGGCTATGGCTGGCTGAACTGTAAGCTGGAGGTCGTCTTGTCTTTTGTACTTTGCCGCTATTGAATTTGAAATTTCATGAATAAGCTCAGAAAGATGTTCAGTTACTCCTTGCGGGATCTGATTCCTGCGCTGCGGATCTGACGTCATGATTTCAATCTGAGCATAGATAATAAAGTTTTTAATCGTCCTTTGTAATCGTGTTCCGGATTCCTCCAGCATTTTGCCGAACTCGGTGATTTGATCACCACTCATGGCTGGTCCTTCATATCTGAGCACCTGGGCTATGCCTAAGATACCGTTTAATGGAGTTAACAATTCATGCGGCAGGATCATGCTTATATTGGCCGTGAGTGTGCGCATTTTTTGGTCAACAGCCTGAGTCCTGGTCTGTTCTTTCTGGAAAATACTGGCGATTGTTGCAAGCAGTTCATCGATGGAAAATGGCTTTGGTAAGTAGTCATCTGCCCCAAGTGTCATCCCGTCGCGCATGCCTTTAAAGTCCGGTTTGCCTGTCATTAAAACAATCGGTATAGCCGATGTCAAAGCGTCTTGCCTTAGTACACGAATCAGCTCGTAGCCGTCGACGCCTTCCATGTTTATATCGCTGATTATCAGATCCGGCTGGAATGCTTTTGCAAGATTAATCCCTATCTGGCCATTTGCTGCGCTTAATGGATAAAAACCCTTAGCGCGTAAGGCGGATACAAGAACATTTCTGACTGGCTCTTCGTCGTCTATTATCAAAATTCTTTTCATTAAGAGATTAATTACCTATACACTGTTTTGGTTAACTTGAAAAGTTTTAATCTGCAATTCTTTTCAGTGCTGGGGTTGTTATTAGGTGTCTGCAGTAAATCGTTAAAACACCCAGGGATTTTAAAATTCAATATTCAAACCCAGCATTGAACTTTGTATTTCGTGAACAGGATTTCCTTTTTTGTCATGCGAACTTTAAATTGATAATTGATCAATTCGCTTTGCGCTTTGCATGGCGGAGTTTCTGGCGACCGTAACTTTGCTGATCTATCGCTGGAGTACAATGGCAGCATGAACTCAGAGGACTACGTGGATATAGTACTGTGGCTATAATAAGTAACCGGCGCAGACATGATGCTTCCAGGCAATGATACTTGATGGTAATTAAGCTTTGAGGTGAGTTCAAGTTCAACGTCTATAGCCGAATATGAGCTTGAAACGAGCTGGGCAGGGGTGTGCCAGTGTCGGGGAGCATCTTCTGGAAGTAGCAGTTTCATTTGTTTAATAAGCCTTAGAAAAGGTGCAAAATGAGCAGATGTCGTTTTGTTGTGCCTGTAAGAGCAAATAAATGGCAAAATTAGTCCTTTAACCACTGTTTTTCAGTGGATTAATTCCACTTCCTGATCATGACTTTTAATTTTTTTAAGCAGAAATCCGTATGTAGTGCTTCAGATTTTATTTATTATTTATTAATGATCGAACCGTTTTTCTGTTTCTGGAAAAACTTTGGTGATTATGGTGATTATTTAGCAGCTTCCTGGCGTGTAACGATTGGGACATAACCGACTTCATATCCTTTCGGAGGTGTTACGATTAATCCGTCATCAAGTGCAACAAGGTCACCCTTGGTGATAGGTGGCATATAATCGCGGTCAATCGTCCAGTATTTATGAATCTTTTCGGCAAGTGCCTGTAGCTTGGCCTTCTTTTCCTCACTCCAGACATTAGCATATTGCTGGAATGACGGTTGGTCGATGAACCGATACCAGTAATATGTCACTATTGAACCATCGACCAGCTTTGCTTTAAATGGACCAAGTTTTGGCCCTGGTTTTACCCAGGCGCCACTGTTTGGAGATGTGTATGGAACACCACGGGAAGCAATTTTAAATTCCTGTTTTAACAGTCCTGTTTCCTCAGGGACATCTTTTTCCGATACTGGCACACGTGTATCACCGGTTTGTTTGAAATATTGCGGAAATTTCCCGTCGGAGCTTATGTCATTTTTTAGCCAACCGATACCCCATGAACTGTCGCCAAAGACCTTTGTCGTGAAGACCTGTTCCATGCCAGTAATCTTTTTCCCTGCCTGATCGAATCCCGGCATTCGTGTTGAAAGTTTAGACCTGAATGCGCCATTTTCGTTAAATCTGCCATAGCAAATAGTTCCGCCGTCTCTCCACGCTTTGAACTCGTCCCACAATGCAGCTTTTGAATAATAAATAACATCCTGAACAAGGACAGCATTTCCATCTTTATCCACAGGGAAAAAGAGTTGGGGAATTTTAGAGTAAACGGTGCCGTTTGAATCCTGCGCTTCAAAGCAAGGGACTGTGTTAATTTCCATTGCGCCACCACCCATTGTGGCGGGGCGCGAATCAAGGCCGCGTCCGTAAATGAACGGGTAATTAAACAGCTTGCCAATTTTGCTCCATGTTTCGGGGATGTAAAAAGCAATGGGTCCTTTGAAATTTTTAGAACTTAAAAAACATGTCCAGCTCTGGTCACCTGTAGGTGGTTCGCCTGGTGTCGGGTCTGTAAGTGGCAAGGCCATCCATGTATAGCCCAGAAATTTTCCTTCTACCTCACCGGAGAATGGCAGACCATCGGGCGGTATTAGGATCCGATTACTCAATTGAGCCAGCCCCAGTCTGTCATCGGGCAGTGCCTCATTACTGTAAAAGAAAGACCACCCTGGCGAGCCAATTTCATAGTCATAACACTGCGGTGTACCGTTCATACTGAATTTTGGTGGACCATATCTGAAATGATTTCCGGCCCAGTAGCCAAGGCCGCCTTCGATTGTCTGAAATACGCTTTCCCACGTTGGGCCTCGTTCTTTCCATTGTCTGGCAAGTGTGCCCTCAGGAGCTAGCGGTTTATCCTTGTTATCTGAGTTATCTGGCATTATCCATGAACTGGCTAATCCGATCTGAAAATTTGCATAATGTTTATCTATCAAACTCCACGCAGCAGAATAAAATCCCATCCCATAGGCGTACTCCTTTTTGTTTTCCGGTCGAGAAGCATTAAAGCTAATGTACCCATGCAAGCCCTGGAAATGCTGGGCAATTTTTGGCTGATTAGCCTTTGCATTGGATTCTATCTGCTTCTCTTGTGCGATACAAATACCGCATAGGATAATACCACTTAAAAGAATGATAATATTTCTTTGTTTCTTCATGTGCATCTATTTATTTTTGGTTGTTGTATTTCATACAGGTCATGGCCTGGCAATTTCAATACTCAAATTCACAATAAATAATTTGTCCAGGATTGGCTTGAGCAGCATTCGCGCAGCCATTTAAGATTCAAAATTCATCGGCTATGCCACACAGTTGGCTTAAAAATTTTGCCAGGTTGGATGCAATTAAGTAATGATTCGGGTTAACCTTTCTTCTGTTAATCTAAATAATTTCCTCTTTAACCGGATCCCACCGTACCATACGTTGTCGTTTTTGGGATTCAAGTGACATCAGGAATGTCGCTGATTCAATGAATGCCTCATCGGTTGAACATTTTGGTATGCCACGCGTACGGATACAATTTATCCAATCTTGCATATGGTTTGGTTGGTTGGGTGTTTTTCCGCGTTCATAGCCTTTTGGCAGTTTTGCATTTTTGTTGTGTTGCGCTGGAATAATTTCGAAAGTGCTTATATCATGCGCAATGCCATCAAAGCGCAATGTTGCGTCTCGACCACAAAGTTCAACAGGTTGTGAGGCGACGGCGTTCATACTTCCGATGAAGGTTACTGTACGTTTTTGTTTTTCAAACTGGTAGGTAGCTACCCAAGTATCCGGGACTTCGCGATCATCGTTTAAAAGTGCAATCATAGCAGAAGTCATACATGTATCTGGAATACCGTGTCCGAGGATGTATTGCACAAAATCCATCTCGTGTGAAAGTAGGTCACCGCAGTAACCCGTTCCGTATGCATAATAACAACGCCAGTGCCAGAAATGCCTTTCATTCCAGGGTATTTTTGGAGCCGGACCGAGCCACATATCCCATTCAACTTCCTTTCTCACCTGCTCAGGGTCTGGTCTTTCCCACTGTTCATAATATCCATACCAGCGCCAATTTGGGTATTTAGGATCTGACGCCTTAAACCTGCCAGTTCTTACTAGACTTATAGGACCGAGTATTCCCTGCGCAATCAATTCTTTTGCCTGCAATGCGCATGTGGCCTGACGTGCCTGATGCCCAAGTTGAAATACAACTTTGCTTTTCTTTAATGCGTCACGCATTAGTTTTGCTTCCTCAAGGGTGCGCGAAAAGCCTTTTTCGCAGTAGATATCTTTGCCGGCCTTAACTGCATCCAGAACCATCTGGCAGTGCCAGTGGTCAGGTGTTGCAATTACAACAGCATCAACATTTTTGTCCGCAAGCAACTCACGATAATCTATATACGCCTTAACGTCAGGATTCTTACTCCTTTCGATCCCTTTTTTGCGATGTGGCGCATAAACATCACAAACGGCAACCACTTTAACATCGGGAATGTTGGCAACTATATTAATTAAATCTCCACCACGCGTGCCAAGTCCAATGCAGCCAATGCCTATAATCTTTGATGGCGAAGACGCCGATAATAAACTCGGGGCAAACCTGCCTGCACCAGCAATGGCAGCAGCTACTCCGATTGAAGTCCGCAAAAAATTGCGGCGATTGGTTAAATTATTGTTTTTCATACAGGGTGTTCTATATCGCGTATTTTAAATTCAGGCCACAGGAGCATGCAATCTATTTTTTAACCTACATTTTGAAATTTGCGTTCATTCGTGTTCATTCGCGGATAATATTTGTGCAGTTTTGAAGTATCGTATTTACATTGTATGTAAAAACTCTGAGAAGTAGTTGTACGTAACTGAATTATATTAACCACATAAGTCCAAATGCTTTGATATGGCAAGTATTAAAAATGAGAACTTACCTTGACATAAATTTTAAAAACGGTCACTCTAAGATTTTAATTTGAGTTTAAATGGTTTTAAAAAAGAAATGAAATTGAAAATGAAAACGAAAGGCAATCAATATAAATCAATATTGGCAAGTCTGCTTGGATTGCTTGCTATAGGTGCAGTTAGTGCTTTAGCTGGCGAAGCAGATATCAAAATACCCAATCTTAAAGATGTGCATTTCGATGTATTTGGCGCACAGGTAAGCGGTCTGCTGTTGATGTACATTGGCTTAGGGATATGCCTGGTTGGTGCATTATTTGGACTAGTGCATTATACTCAGACCAAGAATTTACCTGTTCATGAGGCAATGCGAATGGTTTCAAATACGATCTGGGAGACTTGTAAGACATACTTATTACAGCAAGGCAAGTTCCTGGTAGTGCTCTGGGCATTGATTGCGATCTGTATAGTTTATTATTTCAAAGGCTTACAGCACAACACGTTTTCGAATATTCTGATTATATTGATTTGTTCAGTTTTGGGAATCCTGGGGTCTTACAGTGTGGCCTGGTTCGGAATCAGAATTAATACTCAAGCAAACTCACGAACATCATTTTCCTCATTACGTGGCAATCCTTTGGAGACGCTGGGAATTCCCTTGAGGTCTGGTATGAGTGTGGGGTTATTGCTGGTCAGTGTGGAATTGTTTTTCATGATTTGTATTTTGGTGTTTTTACCTCGCGAGGTAGTAGGTCCGTGTTTTATTGGCTTTGCCATAGGTGAGTCTTTAGGTGCAAGTGCCTTGCGTATCTGTGGTGGTATTTTCACTAAGATTGCTGATATCGGCTCAGACCTGATGAAAATTGTATTTAAACTGCCAGAGGACGATCCGAAGAACCCGGGTGTAATAGCCGATTGTACCGGAGATAACGCTGGCGACAGTGTAGGGCCGACAGCCGATGGCTTTGAAACATACGGAGTCACAGGTGTGGCGCTGATTGCCTTCTTAGCTCTTGCATTGGCCGATAATCCTGTCGTTTGCGGGCAATTGATTATCTGGTTGTTTGCGATGAGGAGTTTAATGATAGTGACATCATTGATTTCTTACTTTCTCAATGAGGCGTTTAGCAAGGTCTTATATACAAACAAGAAGGATTTTGATTTTGAAGCGCCGTTAACGCATCTGGTCTGGTTGACTTCTGCTGTATCTATTGTGATAACTTTTATTGCAAGCTATTTACTCCTGGGTAATCTTAAGGGACTCCCGGATTTATGGTGGGTGCTTTCTGTAATTATAAGCTGCGGTACAGTGGCAGGAGCGTTAATTCCAGAATTTACTAAAATCTTTACAAGTACAAACTCCAGACATGTTCAGGAGGTAGTCAATTGTTCAAGGCACGGTGGGGCGTCTCTGAATATCTTATCTGGATTTGTTGCTGGAAACTTCTCGGCCTTCTGGGAGGGGCTTGCGATTTTAGTATTGATGTTTATTGCTTATATTTGTTCTGGTAATACCTCTTTGGTAAACCTCATGCCTGCAGAGTTTTCATTTGCGGCGCCGATCTTTGCTTTCGGTCTGGTGGCTTTCGGTTTCCTGGGTATGGGGCCTGTTACGATAGCAGTCGATAGCTACGGACCGGTGACAGATAATGCACAATCAGTTTATGAGCTTAGCCAGATCGAATCTGTTAAAGGTATTAAGGAAGATATTAAAAAGAATTTCGGGTTTGACCCGGACTTTGAAAATGCAAAGTATTTGCTTGAGAAAGGTGATGGTGCTGGGAATACATTTAAAGCCACGGCAAAGCCAGTATTAATTGGTACTGCTGTTGTAGGAGCTACGACTATGGTATTCGGGATCATCATTCTTTTACATCATATGTTTGGTGATGTTGCTACTAAACTGAGTCTTGTTCAACCGGAGGTAATTCTTGGTCTGTTAATGGGAGGAGCAGTAATCTACTGGTTCACAGGTGCATCAACCCAGGCAGTGGTTACAGGTGCTTATAGGGCCGTCGTCTATATTAAGGAACACATTAAACTCGATGCATCCAGAGCTAAGATCGAAGATAGTAAAGAAGTCGTACGCATCTGCACAAGATACGCGCAAATGGGGATGATCAATATTTTTATCGTTATCTTTACCCTGGCATTGGCTCTGCCGTTCTTTAACCCGTATTTCTTTATAGGGTATCTGATTGCTATTGCTTTCTTCGGATTATTCCAGGCTGTATTTATGGCGAATGCCGGCGGCGCCTGGGATAATGCTAAAAAGATTGTAGAAGTGGAACTTAAACAAAAAGGTACTGACTTGCATGCAGCAACCGTAGTAGGTGATACTGTTGGTGATCCGTTCAAAGATACATCTTCTGTGTCACTTAACCCGGTTATTAAGTTTACTACTTTGTTTGGATTGTTGGCAGTCGAGATCGCAGTCACTATGAAAGATATAACAATGAAGAACACTATCGGAACTATTCTATTCTTGATTGCTCTTGTGTTTGTGTACAGGTCGTTCTACGGAATGCGGATACCAAAAGAGAAGCAAATTTAGTTAAATCAAACTTCTCATTTCGGGCAGTTCTTAATGAACTGCCCTTTTTTATTTAGACCACAGAAGAAGTGTTGCACAGGCAAGGGTGGTAAAATACTTTGCTCAGGGGTTGCTATCGCTTTGGGAATTTGGCTGCGTTTAATTTACAAATGCAGGATTGCTAAATCTAGAGGCATGACTGCGATGCGAGTGGTCCTGCCACGGTACGGTGCGTACTATTTATAACGTTAGTCCTTGTAAACGTATCAATGGCATTCAATATAGGCTTACATGTTTAGAATCGAGGACAGATTTCGTTTTAATTACATTTGATGAAGATGCAGGAGGCCCGGTGACTATAAACTCACACAGCTGCGGGAAAACCTTTGCGTTTTAGGTTTCAATACCGTGATCAGTTTCAAGACCGATGTAATTTTGCCATTGGCATCTTTCGTCAGAAAGCTGACTCAAAAAAAAGCCCGGAGATTACCTGTAAAGAATAGACGAATAATGTCGTCCATTGATGGTTTGGTAATAATTCAGTAAGTGCAATTAGTGGCGGTTGCCTTAGATATTAGGAGCGGTTGGTGAGTTAGTGTTTGAATTCTTGTTTTGGTTGTTTTCAGGTTTTTTCTCGGCCATGAAATGAGATCTTTCTTTCATAACAGGATCTACGGTCCACTTTGAAACTATATAGATCCAATTTTGGAGCTGTTTTTCTTTTTCTAATTTTTCTTTTAGTTTAGCTGTTTTTTCTTTGAATTCCTTGTCGAGTCGTTCTTTGTCCTCTGGTTTTTCATCTTCTTTTTTGATGCGTTCAGAAGGTATGTTGGCATCAACGGTCAAGCGTAAATAAAAATTGTCATCTTTGGCTTGTTTACCGATGAGGATATTGTATTTAAAGTCGTCGAAAGTTTCGATTTCGATTTTCCATGGGTTATTTAGGCCTGTTAATTCATTGTCAGTATCGGGTTTCAAAACATCATTAAAGCTTGGATAAGAAAAGACGCTGCTTAAGCTTGAGACTTTAGTTTTATCGATTTCTTCATTTGGCTGGGTATTAACCATTTTTAAATCATCGAATAATTTATCTCTTGAGACTTTCCAGGCGGCGGCGTGATTGGTTGGGGTGACGGAAATTGACTTAATATTTTCGACTTTGAAGAAATCTTTGTTTAGCCAGTTTTCTGGTCTAGCTTCGGCCATTGAAAAGGTTTCAGAAACTACCCAAGCAGATTTTGATGGTGTATTAAGAATATTAGTTCCTTGCATAACAAACCTTCCGTTTGGCCAGCCGCTATCGAAAGGCGAATCTTCTCCAGATTTTCGCAAGTGTTTTTTACCGAGAAGTAATTGTGCTAATTCTTTTCCACTTTTATCCTGTAGCTGGATCAACGTTCCGGAGTTAGTTCCACTGCCCGGCGGTGTCAGTTCTAACCGTGGTAGCAGTGATGGTCCTACCTTTACCTGTTGGATTGGTTTTAGATCGGCAATTTTTCTGACCAGGTCGCTTATCTCGGTAAAGTTAGCAGGGTATCCGTAACGGTCTTCGACCTTCCAGATATCGTCTTTAAAAAGAGTGACTTTATTAGTGTTTTCGGTGATAATGATTTTTTGGACACTATTAACGTCCAGGTTAGGATAAAGCAGATTATTAGTTCCTGTAGGCGATGCAGTCCAGCTGGCGGACTCGCGTTTATAGACGCGCAAGCCTACTGCGCCAAGAACAATGGCCACAATGGCCAGTAAGAGCACTTGTTTCTTATTCATTTTTCAGCAGATTTTTTTCGTTTATAATAAGCCAATGTGAGTCCCGACAATGTGACCAGGAAAGGCATTCCGGCGATATTCAGCCATTTTAGCCTGGTCTCAAGAGAATCAATGTCACGGCGTAAATTCTTTTTGACAATTTTTAATTGAGTTTTGATTTCGCGTTCTTTGGCTTTGAAATTTTCTATGGCTTGTTTTTGTTCTGGCGAAAGGATGAATCTCTGACCGGCTTCGGTATTTTTTTGTTGTAATTCATTTAACCGTTGTTGAGTTTCGTTTAGGCTTTTTTGAAGCTCTTCAAGTTTGCTTCGGTATTGTTCTTCTGCTTTTGCCTGGATTTCTCTAACGACCTCGAATGGACGGTTCTTTGTAGCACGGCCCCGGATTGTTATGAGGTTCAGGTCACCAGACATTTGCTCGACCAGTCCTTGGACCAGGGTTAGATTTCCGTTTACTGGGATTACAAATCTTTGGCCAAGAATACTTTGCACTCTAACGCAGAATTGGTCGTTTAATAGATCAGCATCGCCAACAAGAACCGCTACTGACTCTTTTTCTGATTCTTTCAACCAGTTTTCATTTTTGTCTGTGTTTTTAGATTGTTCATCAGTTTTATTATTTTCATCAGATTTATCTTTTGGTTTTCCTTCAGGGAATGCTGTTTTGAATTTTCCTTTTAGTCTTAGAGCGATTGGATAAGGTTTACCGGAAGGAGCGAATTCCCGTAATACCTGGTCATTGGCAAACATTGCTGTCATTTTATCTATTAGTTGTGATTTTTCTGTGGAGCTGATCAGGACTGTTTGTTGCAAGCCTTCGGCTGGTGTCCCGGTAAATACTCCGGCAAACGGGAGTAATAGACTATCGATCTGGCTGGTGACGATGTCATTAGTATTTAATCCCTGAGAAATAACTGAAAGGAAAGTAGGCATACGCTGGACTTCTGTCGCTTGGCCGCGTGATACCTGGCTGGCGTAGATTAAGTCGGCTAATACTTTCGAGTTATCAAAATTCAATCCCCAGGCTTTTAAGAATTTATCAAAACTTGAACTATTCGAGACTGCTCCCTGGAGGGGGTTCATTGAATTGCCCTGATCAGATATACATGCCGGATCCAAAAATACTATCAGTTTTCCGCCCCTTAGCAAGAATTGGTCAATGGCGAACTGCGTTTTTTCGGCTAAATCTTTTGGGTGTATTACGATGAGCAGGTTAATCTCGTCGTCAATCTTATCGGTAATCAAATCTACCTGTTTGACATCGAAATCTTTTTTCAGTTCACTTACGAATATCCACGGGTTTTGGCGGTTCATTCCGCCCATGCGCATCATCATTGGGTTGAATTGGCCGAAGACTGGTAGTGTACTCATGATGCCGATGACTGGTTTTGATGGTTTAGTTGCCTGGGCGATAGCTCTGGTAATATCATACTCTAAAAGTTTTTCACGATCGGGTGATAAGAACGGCAATGAGACTTTTGTATCGAGGCAGTTAACGGCTAATCCCAGATATACTTTCTCGCCTGTGGGCAGCATTTGACCTTCTATGCCGTCAAGAACCGCTGAATCTTCGGCATCAGTATCAGGTTGTGGATCCAGTTTTTTGATTTCTATTAAACCACGCGATATCTTTTTGTATTCGTTGAGGATGTCCTCGACTCGTTCAGAATAAGATTTGAGTGACACAGGCATGAGGCTGGAGCTTTTGGTGCAATACAATCTTATTTCTACTGGTGTATCCAGCTTAGCCAGTATAGCTTTGGTACCATCAGACAGTGTGTAGAGTTTTTCTTCGGTGAGGTCTATTCGGAGTTTAAGAGAACCAACTAACAGGTAAGCTGCCAGCACTATGAAGAAGACAATAATAACACCAGCTGTTGAGAACAGATATGATGAAATAGCTTTTTTATTCATATATTTATACCTCCAAAAAATTAACCAGCCCTATGGGCTCTTATAATTACACCTGTTGTGAAAAGGCAAAATGTTATCATTCCGATAAAAAATGCAATATCTCTGATATCGATCACACCACGTTGGAAGCTTTCGAAATGTGTCATAACACTGAATGCTGCTACAAAGTCAACCAACCAGGTTGGGGCCCATTGTTCAAGGATCTGGGTAACAGGCGGCCAACCTGCTAGAATAAGGACAAGGCAAATGACGACAGAGATTATGAAGCTTATGACCTGATTTTTTGTGAGTGCTGAGGTCATACAACCTATAGAGAGGTAACCGCCAGCCAGTAGAAGACTGCCCACATAAGCACATGCAATTATACCGTTATCAGGGTTACCAAGATAGTTGACAGTAATGATTAACGGGAAAGTCAGGGCCAGAGCTATTGTCAGGAATATCCAGGATGCCAGAAATTTCCCGATGATTGCCTGCCATGTGGTTATTGGCATGGTTAAGAGCCATTCAATAGTGCCTAGTCGGCGTTCTTCCGACCAAAGCCTCATGGCTACTGCGGGCACCAGAAACAAATATAGCCACGGATGCCATATATAAAACACTGAGAGTGATGCTTCTTCTCTCTGGAAAAACGGGCTTACCATGAAAGTAAAGAATCCAGCTAATAGCAAAAATATCACTATAAACACGTATGCAACTGGTGACGAAAAATACCCGCTGAGTTCACGTTTGATTATTGCAATGATATTGGATGTTGAGTTCATTTTGTTTCCTCCTGAGATATTTCAGAAAGGGTTATGCTACGAAATACTTCGTCGAGCCTGCCTTCTTCTGTCTTGAGTTCGTCAAGCTTCCAGCCCGATTGAACTGCCAGTTCAAACACTGTTCTACTCAATTCTCCGTTGGCCAGGCCAGGCCTGGGATGAACTCTGATCGTTACTAACGACGGTTTTTCATCGATTAATACCACTTTCTGTGCTGATTGGATCTGCGCGAGGCGTTCTTTAGCTTCGGCACCGGTGACACCGGAGATCTTGATGGTCACAGCACCTGCTATATTGGATCGTTCTTTTAGTTGTTCCGGCGTGCCGTCGGCAACAATCTTCCCTCTGTCAATAATAATAGCTCTTGAGCAAACGGCTTCGACCTCTTCGAGTATGTGAGTAGAAAATATTATAGCCTTGTTGGTGCCCATTCGTTTGATTATTTCTCTTACTTCATGTTTTTGATTAGGGTCCAGTCCGTCGGTAGGTTCGTCCATTACCAGATAATCAGGGTCATGAAGGATTGCCTGGGCAAAACATGTGCGGTGTTTATAACCTTTTGAGAGGGTATCGGTACTTTGGTTGACGACTTTATCGAGAAAACAAAGGTCAATGACACGATTAATGGCTTTTTTCTTGGCTTCACCACTAAGGCCCCGTAGCTCAGCTGCGAAATTCAGATATCCGTAAACAGTCATGTCTGAATATAACGGTGCGTTTTCTGGTAAGTAACCTAGTATCCTTTTTGCTTTGATGGGTTCTTCGATCATGTTGAAACCACCAATAAATACCGATCCTTGATCAGGTGGAATAAAGCCTGTAACCATGCGCATGGTGGTAGACTTTCCTGCACCGTTTGGGCCTAGAAAGCCTAATACTTCACCCTTTTCTACTGTAAACGAGACATCGTTTACTGCAATTTTAGGGCCGAATGCCTTTTTCAAATTTTGAACTTTTATCATCCCACTTGCTCCTTTCGCTAACCATCAAACTTTATGCAAAATAATAGTTATTTTAGCACGTATTCTTAGGCCAAAAGTTTTAAACATTGTCAAGAACCCTTTTAAACCAAAATTTTTACATGAAAAGACAATGTGCTTAGCCAAATGTTCAGAAAATTTTGTTTCAATTAATGCATTCCACATTTTTAGAATGTAAAATATGCGGCCTGTGCCAGGAAAGATTGATTTTACGATCAAAGATTAAAAGGCTTGGCTTTGTTACAAGTTGGTTTGTTTAAAGCGTCCAGCCTTTACGATATTCATAATGAATTAATGAATCGGCCTTAGGTGAGTTTTTTGATTTTGTAGCAGTCCAGTCCCACTCGATCTTTTCTCCTGTTCGGAGAGCCAGGCAGCCAAGTAGAATAGATTCTGTTATCATGGCAGCAGATTCAAAACTAGAAAAAACAGGGTGCCCGCCTTTAATTGCAGAAATCCATTCCAGATGATGTTTTTTGTCTGGATCTCCGTTGTGGTTATTGCGTGGCAGAGTTTGATTTATGGTTTTAAGGGCGTTATGGTCTGAGGCTAGTGTAAATTCATTGTCGGAATTAAGCTTAATCATGAATTGTTCCCAGTCACAGTTAGGTGTAAATAGTACCCCATTAGCGCCTAAAACCAGACAGCCATTAGCTGGTAATTCTTTGAATTTGGTCTGGATAGCTTTTAATATGTCTTGAGGAAGTGCTGCTGCTTTTTCCTTGAACAATCCACCGTCGTACCACCATAAATTCAGTGGTTCCTGTTGATTCTGGATACGGAACTCAAATTTCAATATCGATGAGTGCGGATATGATTCTTTTACTTCTTGTTTTAGTTCGGGCTGGATGGAGGTTGGATAACCTAAATTTAGTCCTTTAAAAACTGGGCCAAAAGCAACCCAGGCGGAGTCGCCCAGTGTGCTTGAACCAAAATCGACCCATGCCCGCCACTTAAAAGGACAATAACAATCATGATATGGCCGGAATGGTGCAGGGCCTAACCATAAATCCCAATTTAGCCCGGGCGTAACAGGCATTGGCTGGGCAGGACGTTCTAAACCCTGTGGCCAAACTGGTTTATTGGTCCAGGCATGGACGGCTGTGATTTGTCCTAATATTCCTGACTGTAAAATCTCTATTGCCCTACGATATCCTGGCAATGAACTATATTGATCACCAGTTTGAGTTATCACTTTATGTTTACGTGATTCCTCAACCATGGCTCTTAATTCTGTTATTGTATGTGCTAGAGGCGGTTGGCAATACACATGTTTGTCCAGTTTCATCGCAAGCACAGCCGCTACGGCATGAGTATGATCGGGAGTGGCTACAATAACAGCATCGATGGACTTTTCTTTGTTCAACATTTCACGGAAGTCCAAATAAAATTTTGCATCTGGATGCTTTTTCCTTGCAGCAACGGCCTGGCGTTCGTCAGCGTCACAAAGGGCTATTATATTTTCGGTCTCGCTTGATTCCAGGTCGCTAAAGCCTTTACCACCGCATCCTATGATAGCGATGTCCAATTTTTTTGAGGATTGCCCGGATGATTTTGGAATGAACGGAAACATTAGACTCCCCAAGACAACACCGGTATTAATAAGAAATTTACGTCTGGTTACCAGTAGTGGCCTAACCGACAGTCCGTTTTTCTTTATGCTCAATCTATTATTCATTTTTTTAACTACCGCAATTTTGGTAGTTCAATTTTCTTTCTAATAAAAATAAATTGAATGTGCTAAAAATAGAACTTCAGATTTTTGCAGTCAAGATAATGGATTAACTGAAATTATGCCCGCTAGTCCTTTTCGAATAAATTGGTACGGACTTAATTAGTCGTCTAACCTTTTTTAAGCCAATTATTAGGTTAACTCTGATAGCGGTATTCAGGAATGGTAAACACACAGGCAAGAGTGCCTCTGCTACATTCAAAATCAACCACAGGGAAAAATGTATGGGTCACATTAATTGGATGGTCGGGTTCCACCCCGACCGAGCTTTTTAACCTTGTTTAGGTCGGTGTGGAAGCCGTTCCTCCAGTTTACGGATGCGTTGGAACGCGTCTATCCACTAAACTGGAATTGGGAATATTGATTTTTCTATTCTCAGGCAAAGTTAGATTGCAAATAATTCACAGAAATTTGTGTTCAAAGATTATTAGAATTCAGGTTTTTTAGGACTATTCCGAATTTAAGATTTACAAATTTTGATTTTAAATATAAAAACAGATGAGCATTTATGAAAAAGGTTGCAGTTTTATTATCAGGATGTGGAGTATTTGATGGATCTGAAATCCACGAATCTGTTATGGTCCTTTTGGCTTTAGACAGAGCCGGGGCTCAAGCGGTTTGTACTGCACCAGATATTGTTCAGAAAGATGTGATTGATCATTATAATCGACGTCCTGTAAAAACCGAAACAAGATCATTACTGATTGAAGCTGCAAGAATTGCTCGAGGAAACATTACACCAATAACCCAGTTACCAGTGGAATCTATCGATGCAGTTATTCTGCCTGGTGGAATGGGTGTTGTGAAAAGCTTATCTAATTTTGCTTTTTCGGATGATGATGTGACTGTGGAGCCAGGTGTTGCAAATTTTTTGACTTCTGTTCATAAAGCCGGTAAGCCGATGGGCTTCATTTGTATAGCCCCTTCAATTGCTGCAAGGTTATTTGGTCCTGAGCATGTAGAGTTCACCATAGGCACGGATGAGGCCAGAGGCAAGTCTTTGGAAAAATGGGGAGCTAAGCATATCAATTGTTCAGTTACGGACATAGTTGTGGACAAAAGGTTAAAAATTGTTTCCACTCCGGCATATATGTTGGCAAAGCGTATTTCAGAAGTGGAGCAGGGTGTTTCTAAGCTTGTGCAAGCCGTATTAGAATTGGCATAGAGAACAGCTTGACAAGGCTCGAGGGTATTTTCCTGGGGCAAAGATCTAGAAATACATCTGCCTTATTTTGGTAATAACCAGATTAGAATTATCAGTATTATTAGTGTAGCAATCCCAAGATACGTATTCACACTGCCTGTCTGGAGTAATCTGATTAGTCTGGCCAAAATCCCAACTGATCCACAAATACTACCAATTATAGTTTCAGATATGATCCAATGATCTATCCAGGCCATTGTCCTGGAGATTAATTCGTGAGAATATCTGATAATACAGCCAAAAATTTCATCGAAATACAACCTGTTTACCAAAAGTTGTGATAAGCTTTTTAACCTGAGAGCAAGCAGGTCTTCGCTGCGCCCTAAGTAGAGAAAACTGGATACAATAACTCCTGCAACAGCAGCGCAAAGGCCCCACCAGCTTGAATGTGCTGCGAACTTAAATGGTGCATACAATTTTTCAAAGAGATTTATATGTTCTATGGTACCTCCAAAGAATTTAATTAATACCTGATCAATTCCTGCGAGTCCTGAAACCGCTGACGGCACAGCCAGTAAAATTAGTGGCAGGGTTATAACCAGGGGATTCTCTTTTATTTTTGTTGAATCATGGCCTCTGAAACTACCAGTAAACGTCAAAAGTAACAACCGAAACATGTAAAATGCAGTCAAAAATGCAACTATGACGCAGATAAAGAATAGAAATTTGTTTGACTCAGCTGCGTGGATGATCATCTCTTTGCTGTAAAATCCACTGAACGGCGGTATACCGCAAAGAGCTAGTGTGCCAACAAAAAATGTTATGAATGTTACAGGCAGTTTTCTGGCAAGCCCTCCCATTTCTAGAATATTTTGTTTGTGATGCAGCGATATAATAACCGAACCAGCACCAAGGAACAATAAAGCCTTGAAAAAAGCATGTGTGATTAAGTGGAACATTGATGACGCGGGACCGCTTGCAGGGTCAGAGACGCCAACGCCTAGAACCATATAGCCAAGTTGAGACAAGGTCGAATAAGCTAATATACGTTTGATATCGGTCTGTTGAATCGCGATCAATGCTGCTATCAGAGCTGTCACTGCGCCAACCCATGCTATAACATCGAGTGCAACAAGTCCAAATGGCAACGGATTTACAAGTGCAGCTGCAGCAAAGATGAAATACACCCGACAGAGTAAATAGACACCTGCAGCAACCATTGTTGCGGCATGAATGAGTGCACTGACTGGTGTTGGGCCTTCCATTGCATCTGGTAGCCAAACGTGTAACGGGAACTGAGCAGACTTACCTAACACACCGCAGAATAATAACAAAGCAATAATATTCCCTAACTTTGTAAATGAAGCCGTAGGATGTACCAACTGCGACTGGATGTTATCAAAGTCAGTTGTTCCAAACACCCCCCAAACCATTAAAATTCCCAGGAGAAAGCCAGTGTCACCCAGTCTATTTGCAAGAATTGCCTTCTTTGCCGCGTCTGCAGCAGACGGTAAGTGATACCAGAATCCAATCAATATATAGCTTGATAATCCAACGAGCTCCCAGAATATGAAGATTGTTATAAAATTACCGGACAATACTAAACCTATCATTGAAAAAGTAAAAAAATTCAAACCTGCAAAATAGCGAGATATCCCGTTATCCCCGCGCATGTATCCAATAGAGAAAACATGGATGATTAGGGAAATAGTTGAAACAATACTCATCATCAGCATGCTTAAGGTATCGAGGTGAAACTTAAAAGTCCCGTTGAATCCTGAAATTTCTAGCCAGGGTAAAGAAATTTGGAGCTCGCCAAGCTTGCTAAGTGGAATATAAAGAATCGACGTAGTAGCCACAGAAATACAGACAGAGAAAATAGCCAGGTTAATAGCAATAACTGGTTTGCGTAGGAAAAATAATGTAATTAACCCCGCTGAGATCAGCGGTGGAATAAAAGTTGATAGTATCAGCCACTCCATATTTTTATTTATTTGATGAAATTCTGTGTTAGGTTTTTAATACCTTGTAAATTTTAGGCTACATTTTAAGTTCTTTAAGATCATCTGTCTGTGATGATTTTTTTAGCTTAAACATTTCGGTTACCAGGGCAAGCCCCACAGCGACTTCAGCAGCTGCAAGACTAATGACAAAAAAAGCCAATACCTGTCCGTCCAGACCGTGGATCTGGGAAAAGGCTACCAATGCCAGGTTTCCTGCATTTAACATGAGCTCAATCGACATTAACATTATAAGAATGTTTGTTCGGCCAACGACTCCTGCTAATCCTGTACAAAACAGGATGGTACTTATAATGATATATTTTTCCGGGGCTATCATAATTAATTTCGTTTGGTTATCCAAACCACTCCGACCATTGCCATCATCAACAAGACCGATGCCGTTTCTGTGGCGAGTATATAGTCAGTAAAAAGTGATTTTCCGATAGCTTTTGTGGAACCAATTGTTAATCTGACTTCATCAAATGGCAACGGAGCATCTGGTAATAGCCGTTTAATCAAAACCCAACATAAACCACCAACTATGACGACAGTTAAGAGACCTTTTATATACCGGGGTTTAGGCCAATAAGCCGAAGAATGCGATAGCATAAGTATGAAGAGAAACATGACAATAACTGCCCCGGCGTAAATAATTAACTGTATCGCTGCGAGGAAAAATGCACCTTGCAAAATAAATAGGCCTGCTACCGAAAGCAATGAAATCACCAATGCGATTGCTGAAGCTACCGGATCCCGGGTAAATGGGTTTGCAACTACCAGCAACCCTGAAATTATAGCTATGGCTGAAATTGCATAAAATAAGATTTCGGTAATGTTCATTTTTCCTGCTTATTTGTTTTTCCATTTCTGGATATTGTCAAATTTGATGCCGCCTAACTCCAGGAGCTTGTCTTTATTGTAGATGAGCTCTGATCGGTTTTTGGCGGTTAATGCATAATCGTTCATCAAAAATATGGCTTCTTCGGGGCAAACCTCCTGGCAAAGCCCGCAATATATGCATCGTAACATGTTTATATGGAACTCCTTGGGCCTTTTCTCAACATTGCCTGTTTCCGGGTTTTTATCTGGTCCTGGCGGTGTAATCCTTATTGCTTTAGGTGGACAGACAAATTCGCATAATTGACACGATACACACTTAACCCGGCCGTCCTGATCTTTCACCAGGTATGGAGCACCTCTATAATTTTCTGGGAGTTGCCATTTTTGTTCTGGGTATTGCATTGTTATCTTTTTACGTAAAAAGTGACTCAAAGTAACACGAATACCCCCTGTTACAGCTGTAAAATAACAACTTACTGCTGGGGACGCTGCAGGTCGATTCATTATTTTATACCCTTTTTTATTCGTTTCATTCATGGTACCAGCCAGATCCAGGTTGCTGTAATAAAAATATTTAATAAAGCTATGGGCATGATCTTTTTCCAGGCCAAACTCATTAATTGATCGATCCTAAATCTTGGTAACATCCATCGAGTCCAGACGATCACCCATGCGAATAGGAATGTTTTGAGAATAAAGACACCGATTTGTGCAAGACCTAAATAGAGTGAATCTGCAGTTTTATTGAGTCCAAACCACGGTAATGACCAACCGCCAAGAAACAATGTGGCCCCAATTGCGGAAACTAAAATTATATGCGCATATTCGGCCATAAAAAATAAGGCGAACCTGATTGAGCTGTATTCTGTATTATAACCACCGACTAATTCGTTTTCGGCTTCGGGTAGGTCGAATGGCAGGCGGTTAGTTTCTGCGAACATTAATATTACAAAAAGCAAGAATGATAAAGGAGCTTTTATAAACATCCATTCCGAAACACTATTGGCCTGATTTGCAACCAATTTACTTAAGTTCAGGTCTCCGGAAATCAGAAAGACAGGTATAACAGCCAAGACCATTACTACTTCATAAGAGATTAATTGTGCACCTGATCTAAGTGCACCTAGCAATGGGTATTTTGAGTTAGATCCATAGCCTGCCAGTAATATGCCATAAACGCCAAGCGAGCTTATGCCAAAGGAGTATAAAATTCCAACATCCAGATCTGCTATAACCATAGGCTCATTGCCGAGTACAGATCCAAAAGGTATTATGCCAAGTCCCATAATTGCAGGGACCATAGCCACTATGGGTGCTACAGTAAAATATAGTTTTTTAGTATGTCCTGGCGTATAATCTTCCTTTAAAAAAGCCTTAACGGCGTCGGCTAACGGCTGGAACAAGCCAAAAGGCCCAACCCTGTTTGGACCTAACCTGTCCTGAATAAACGCTGAAAGACGACGTTCGAGCAACACAATATACGCCACGAAAAACAGTAGTACTGATACCGCAACGATCAGCTTCAACAAGCCTGGCCAGTTCTGTTGCAGCAGTAGTAAGATATTATGTGTCCAGCTCATGCAATATCTTTTTAGTTTTAAAAGTCATCTAATTGTATTCCTTCGTCACCGATAATGTCCCAGGAAATGCTTTTCAGATTTGGAACTTCCGAACTCATTTTACTGAAAAGCTCCGAGAAAGTAGTAGGTTCATTTTTACCTGTTAAACGTTCCAGGATGTGACAAAGGGTTATCCATTCGGGTTGAACTCCTTGAGGTGGAGCTATAGCCGGATGGAATCTCTGGAGTCTGCCATTACGGTTTATAAAAGTCCCGGGCTTTTCGGCAAAGGCGCATGCAGGCAAAACCACAGATGCCAATCTTGTTGTCGTATTTGGCAGGACATCAAATACGATAAGATTCTCGACTCGTTCGCAAATAGTTTCGCCAATCAGATCGGCTACGTTTTCACCGAATGCTATAAGGACTCGAATGTCTCCTCGTGCGATTAATTCTGAAATTTTTCCTAAGCTGGTCCCAGGATTTTTAGGAGCAAGTGAGAGAAGTTTAATGCCATTGAAATTGGGTGTTTTATCAGCGCTTATGAGAAAATCATCCGATTTACCAGTATGTGGAATTGAGTCTGTTATTGCGTTTAATTGGACCGCTAATCTTTTAATCAGATATAATTCTTCGAGGGTTTGTTTTGCTGAAACAATAATTGCTGATGCGCCAGTAGCATTTCGTTTTAATATTGAAGAAACAAGATCGATTGCCTGATCCCATTTAACCGTCACCTGTTCTGCGGAATCATCCTTACGAATTATTGGAGAAGTTAGCCTTTGGCTATCATGGATCCATTTAAACGCTAACCGGCCGTAGTCGCACATCCAGAATGAATTGACGGACTCATTTTTTCTTGGGGTAATTCTGTAGATCTGATTTTCTCTGGAAGCAATTATGATATTGCAGCCAGTTGCGCATTCGGGACAGATACTTTTGGTTTCTTTTAAAAACCAGAGGCGCATCCTGAATCTAAAGTCTCTGGATGTTAATGCACCGACAGGGCAAATGTCTGCAAGGTTCATGGCATAGTCATTGTCAAAAGAACTTCCTGGCCAGACTGCGATTCTGCTATGAGTCCCACGGTGAATTATGCCGATGGATTCATCTCCTAAAATGTCTCGTGCAAATCGAATACATCTGGTGCAGAGAATACACCTTTCGTTGTCAAGGATGAGCTTTGGCCCAAAATCTACCTGCTTCGGTTTTTTAATTTTTTGTTCGATAAATTTACTTTCGCTAAATCCGTGATCCAGTGCATATTCCTGAAGCTTACATTCGCCGGCCTGATCACAAATCGGACAATCCAATGGATGATTGATCAGTAAAAACTCCATCACGCCTTTACGCATTGCTTTAACGGCAGGAGTTTCTGTGTAGACCTCCATATGCGGTGTCACAGGTGTGGCGCATGAGATAACCGGCCGTGGGGATTTACGGATCATCAATGTACCGTCGGGTTTCAATACAGGTTTTTTATCTGGCCCAATTACTGGCGTACCAATCTCCACAAGGCACATCCTGCAGTTGCCGGCTATGTGAAGACCGGGATGATAGCAAAAATGTGGTACTTTGACTCCTACTAGCTCGCAGGCTTGTAAAATCGTTATTGGTGTAAGTTCGTTTTTAGGACCAGACTTAACAAGTGCTGGTACTTCATAATGCTTCCCGTTTATTGTAATAGGAATCGTCTTATTTTTTTCAGTGGGATCCATGGATACGGTAATAGTGAGTTTAACGGTTATTGATCATGAATTAATTGCTTTCCTAAAACATATCGTCATCTCAGGGTTAAGGCTTTGTTTATTGTAACCGGTATAATTTTCAAAATTCATAGCCGAAGGTTATCATAACACCAGAGCTAGCTCAAGTGGTTAAATTTTAGGGTAAATCAACAAAAATCTGCCTTGCAATACACGACAGATTGTGAAGAATTACCCCGACGGTATGAAACATATAAAACTTTTTATTCCGGGGCCAGTTGAAGTGAATGAAAGGACCCTTAAGGCTTTTGCAAGCCCTGTAATAGGGCATCGCGGACAGGATTTTAAAGACCTTTATGCAAGTATACAGCCTAAACTTCAAGCGATCTTTTATACAAAACAACCAGTTTTCATTAGTACTTCTTCAGCCTGGGGCGTTATGGAGGGTGCTGTAAGGAATCTTGTAGCAAAAAAAGTCCTCTGTTGCATGAACGGAGCATTTTCAGACAAGTGGCTGGATGTTTCAAAACGCTGCGGAAAAGATGCTGATGGCTTACAGGTGCCGTGGGGCTCTCCAATTAGAGCAGATCAAATAGATGCGAAACTAGCAACCGGTCAGTTCGATGCCCTTACCATAATTCATAATGAGACATCAACAGGCGTGATGAGCCCAATCGAGGAGATCGCCAGCCTGAAGAAAAAATATCCTGATGTCATGTTCATTGTCGATGCAGTTAGCTCCTTTAGCGCGCTTAAGATACCATTTGATGATTTAGGGATTGATGTGCTCCTTTGCGGGGTGCAGAAAGCTCTGGCATTACCGCCGGGACTTGCATTGTTCACATGTTCACAGGCTGCTTTTCAAAGGGCCGAAAAAGTACAGGGGCGTGGATATTATTTTGATTTCCTGGAATTCAAAAAGAATGCCGAAGGAAATATGACTCCAAGTACGCCAAGCACGGGCCACATATTTGCATTGAAATCGAAGCTGGATGAAATATTCGAAGAAGGTCTAGAGCAACGATATGCTAGACATAGAAAGATCGCCCAAATGACTCGGGATTGGGCAAAAGCCAATGGTTTTACGCTTTTCCCTGAACCGGGCTTTGAATCGCTAACACTCTGTTGCGTTAATAATGGAGCAAAGCCGGGCGGCCGTACCATTGATGTGGAAAAGTTTGTAAAACTGGTTAAACAACAAGGCTTTTTAATCAATGGTGGATACGGTAAAATAAAAGGAATAACCTTCAGAATAGCTCATATGGGCGATGAAACAGAATCCACCATGCATGAGTTATTTGCTGTAATGGATAGCGTGCTCAAACAGCTTTAAACTGAAGTGATTTAAATTTGTCACGCTGTTTTTATTTTAAGGCCTTTACTCAGTTCGTAATTGGGTTAAAAGGCCTTAATTATTTTACTGTATTTTTTTTCGCATATCTGGTTAATTATAAAGCCTGATGAAGAAGTTACCATGGTCTGAATTGCATCAAGGTTTTAGCGCTGTACTGTCGTCCGTTAATAATATTGAAACTGTTATAAGCTACGGAAATGTACTAGCTGAACATGAGTCTATAACAGGTCGCGCTGCATTGATTGATTTAAGCCATCGAACAAGGATTCGTGTTACTGGTCATGCAGCTGCTTATGATTTTTTACAAAGGATTTTTACCAACGATATTCCACGGCCAGGCTCGTTTAAGTGTTGTTATACCTTTATGCTTAACCCACAAGGGAATATTATCACTGATGCATTCGTGTTTAATTGGGGGGATTCTTATATTATCGATGCGGAAGCAGGAATGGTTGATAAGCTTTTGGACAAACTTAAATCACAGGCAAGTAATGATATTAATGTGAGTGATGCGTCTGGGAGCGTTGGAATTTTGACCATTCAGGGACCAATAGCTCAGGATATTTTGGAGGCATGGTTACTGGGTGAAGAACTGCCAGCAGATGTTTTTTCTGCAGTTAAGATTATTTTGCCTGATGGAAAAGACGTACTCATTATCAATAATCCCAGAACTGGTACAGGCGGATTTGATATTATAGCAGATGTAGAGTCCGGGCCTTTGATTGTTCGTCGGTTGTTTAAAATTTTGGGTGCTTTGGATTGTCGGTTAGCAGGCTGGCAGGCCTTTGATATTGCCAGATTCGAGGCGGGTATCCCTAGATTTGGTAGTGATATCGATCCATCAGTCATAGCAACTGAGACAGGACTGGCCGAGAAAGCTATATCGTCCACAAAAACTGATTTCGTCGGTTTTGATGTAATATCAAGACATTCGAATCCAAACTCGATGAACAGTTATTTGCGCGGTCTTAGATTATTCAATGATATTCAGGTTCTTCCACAGAAAGGAGATTTGCTGGAGTATGATGATCAAGTTGTGGGGTATATTACAAGTTCCCTGGCTTCGCCAAAATTCCATGCAAATCTGGCTTTCGGTTATATATCTAAGGATTTTAATAAGATCGGTAATATTCTCACGCTTAGATCGATGAATTTTGAAAGTCCTGCGCAAATTGTTGAGTTGCCATTTTCTAAAAATTTTGTTTAAGCTCATCAGGTTTTGGATAGGAACGGTTGTTAGCTATGAAAAGAACAATTAATGTTTTGATTTTTAGTTTAGTATTACTTGCGCTTGTTGGCGGTTGCTCTAAACCGCAATCCAACCAATACCAATCCAATACAAATGAAACCCAAAGTTCAACTAATATGAGTAATCAGAATCCTATTGTGACAAATGAGGTTGCTGTAATAGAGACGTCTTTTGGCGAAATGGTCTTAGAATTCTGGCCTGATGTCGCGCCTAAAACTGTAGAAAATTTTAAAAAGTTAGCTAAAAGCGGCTTTTATGACGGCACAGCCTTTCATAGAATCATTAAGGATTTTATGATCCAGGGTGGTGACCCCCTGAGCAAAACCGATGACCCAATGGTGGGTACTGGTGGTCCAGGCTATTCCATTAAAGCTGAATTCAATAATAGAAAACATGTTCGCGGGGTTATATCCATGGCCAGAAGTGCTAACCCGGACTCAGCCGGAAGCCAGTTCTTTATTTGTTTGGCCGATGCCCCAAGCCTTGATGGCAAATACACGGCCTTTGGAAAATTAATAAAAGGAGATGAGGTCCTGGAAAAGATAGGGAATGTCCCGGTTACCCGTTCTGCCTTTGGTGAACTGAGCAAACCAGTTACTCGCGTCGAAGTTAAAACTATAAAGATTGTCCCAGCAACTTCCGTAAAATAAACCCCCAGTCGTTATTTCCATGGTCAAACCCTGGCCCCAGATTAGCAAACAATTGGTCGGAGATTTTCGAATCTTTAAAATCTTCTCTACAAATAAACTTTCCCCAAGAACTGGTAAACAACATAATTTCTACGTAATTGATACCGTCAACTGGGTTAATATTATCGCTATTACGTCTGATAATTATTTAATCATGGTTGAACAATACCGACATGGGACTAATACTGTTGAGCTGGAAATCCCGGGTGGCATGATTGATAAAGATGAGCTGCCTATGGTTGCTGCTGCCAGAGAACTTAGAGAAGAAACTGGTTACGAAGGCTCTTCAGCCAAAATTATCGGCGAAATCTATCCTAATCCAGCTATCATGAATAATGTCTGCTATACAGTCATGATCAAAGATTGTAAAAAAATTCATGACGTCAGTTTCGATCTCAGTGAAGATATTGTAACCAGATTAGTGCCAATTGATGAGGTACCTAATTTGGTGACCGATGGTCGAGTAAGACATTCTTTAGTCGCTGTAGCGCTGTACCATTATGAGAATTGGTTGCGACGTAACCGATGATTTTTATTACGATGCAACAACTGTGCTTTTAGTATTAGCATTTTTTGGTCCGGACCTGACCATTTCCATAGCAAGATCTTTGGTTTAATTGGTCTATAAAATTACAATTTTGAGTTTGAGTAACAACCCGCCAGTAAAAATTTTCGATTAATGTAAAATTTTTTGGGATTTTAGGAATTTAAAGGCTTTAATTAGGATGATGCTGGACAGTATTCAGCGAGCTGAAGCTTCGCGCTGTTGTTCGGATTTAGCCTGCATAGTGTCCCATAGTGTGCTTGAGAGTTCTCCTTTAATTTTTTGGTTAGCGGTAATTTAAGAGAATTGGGTCTTTTATCACTTATCTGGTTATTATTTTTTTGATATATTCAAAAAAAGAACCGGGTCCCTTAGCCAGGGGGTGGCCGAGGGACCCGGGGAATTTCGAACTCAGTACATCAGTGGGATAGAGCGGGTTAACCGACACCGGTGTGTACTCACCGATATCGAAATCTTTTTAAAAATCTTCAAAGATCATTAAGCAATCTGCCCTAAGGCCGTGCATCATTGTCACGCAAAATATAAATAAACTTCACCAACTTGTCAATACATGAAATTAAGGTATTAACAAAACTTATAAAAAAACATTTTTCTATAAGACCCAGCCGCGAGCTGGGCCTGGTTTATTAGTAACTCAAACAACCAAAATTGTGCTATGTATTGCGATATTTGCAATGCAAATTTGATGTCTAATTAAAAGCCGGATTCCGGCTATCATTTTTGCTTGAAAAATAGGGCTAAATGGATGGAGAGCATTATTGTTAAATGGCTGTATTGTTTGCTGGGTTTATTGACTGAGTTGTGTTTAGATTAATTTTTAGATTTTACCAGCTCAAGGTATTCAGCCAGTGCGAGGATTGGCCAGCCCAAGCGGTAGCTATCATATCTCAGATAATAGACTTTTGGGAAGCCGGTGCCGTTTGTGACGGTTTCTGTCCATGAACCGTCGGGGTTTTGCGTGGAGATGAGGTAATTTATTCCGCGCAGGATACTATTTCTGCTGGGATCACCAAAGGCTAAAAGTCCCATTACAGCCCAGGCTGTTTGGGTTGGTGAGCTTGGGCCCTTACCTTTTAAAGCAGGGTTTTCATAAGATTCGGCGGTTTCTCCCCAGCCTCCGTCTGAATTCTGGCATGATTCTAACCAGTCACGGGCTTGGATATATTGTGGTTTACTCAAGTCAACTCCGATGGCATGAAGGCCTCTAAGCGCTTGCCAGGTGCCGTAGATATAATTCACACCCCAACGTCCAAACCATGAGCCATCGGCCTCCTGGATGGAGTTTAAAAATCTAATTGTTTTAGAAACAACGGGATGGTTATATGAGAAGCCTTGATTTCCGAATAACTCCAGGACTCTTCCAGTTATGCAGCTGCAGGGTGGGTCAAGAATAGCGTTATGATCTGCAAATGGTATTTTTTCGAGCCATGGTTTTGTGACGTCCTTATCAAAAGCGGCGAAGCCTCCCTCTTTACATTGAAAACTCATCAACCATTTGGTGGCAGTTTCGATTACTCGTTTTTGGTTTGTTGGATTAGAACTTTTGGCCAGGCGCAATGCCAGCAATACCATAGCTGTATCGTCTACATCTGGATAAAATTCGTTGTTAAATTCAAAGGCCCAGCCACTGGCTTCGGGGTATGGATTTTTTATGTGCCAATCTCCAAATCGTTTTATTTCTTTTGAGATTAACCAGTCAGCGGCTTTTACGATTGCCGGGTGATCGGCTGGAATTCCTGATTTGACTAATGCTATTATGGAAATAGCTGTATCCCAGGTTGGGCTGAAACATGGGCGGAGTCTAAGGCTTTGGTTCTCGGCGTCATAAATTTCAAATGCCTGCAGGTCTTGAAGTTCTTTTTTAAATAGTGGATGTGATTCATTATATCCGAGGCATTCAAGTGCAATTAATGTGTAAACCATTGCCGGGAAGATGGCGCCCATACCATCAGAACCGTCACTTATACGTTCCAGGATCCAGGCTTCTGCTTTTTTGATGGCTTTTGTTCGAATGGCAGTTGCCGGCAAAAGTTCATAAAGTTTTAGGAATTTATCCAGGAACAGGAAGAAGTTACGGGCGCTAAAAACTTTATTATCCCATTCCAGAGATAATTTTTTATCTTCTTCGTTTTCAAAGAGTTCGTCGATCCTATATTCAGGAGGTAATGCTCTGACGGGTTTAAAGTGGTCTATAATAGTTAGAGGCACAACCATATTTCTACTCCATGAAGAAAGCTCGTATATATTGAAAGTAAACCAGTTTGGGCAGTGCATGATTTCTGCGGGTATGCATGGGAGCGATTCCCAGGGTACGAGTCCGAGGAGAGCTAACATTAATTTACTGTAGGTATTCATTTTTTTGACGCCACCCAATCTTTTAATTGTATTACGAATTTTGGTCATGAGTGGGTCATTTATGGCGTATCCAGCGAGTTTGAGTACAAGATAACCTTTAACTGTGAGATTGATTTCACTAGGGCCACCGTAGTAAAGGCTCCAGCCACCGTCAGGCAATTGTTGATCCAATAAATGTTTAACGCCTTGATTTATTTTTTTCGAATCCAGGCTACCGTGCCACTTGAGGTATTGATTTCACTAGGGCCACCGTAGTAAAGGCTCCAGCCACCGTCAGGCAATTGTTGATCCAATAAATGTTTAACGCCTTGATTTATTTTTTTCGAATCCAGGCTACCGTGCCACTTGAGGTACAGCAAATAATCGCAAAGAGTTAATACATCCACGAACAATTCGAAAGACCAATAACCTTCAGGATGTTGCAAGCCGATGAGGTGTGACTGTGCTTTTTTCAGCGTTTGTTCAACGGCAGCAACACTTTGTATAGTATATGTTTGGTTTACGGCACTCATATGCCTTAAAAAACGATCAGTGGAATTAATAAGCTGTTATTCTCATATTGTCAACTTTATGATTTAAAGTACTTTTTAGCAAATATGACAAAAATGAAAAAATATTGTTCATCCGATGAACAATATTCTAGTGTTTTTTGGTTTTTATGAAAAAGTGTTCGGTTATTCCATCAGATATCTATCCAGAGTCCCTTTAAGTTCGCGCTTATTACGCAAGCCGACAATCTGATCCACTACTTCTCCGCCTTTGAAAATCAGTAGAGTTGGAATAGCTCTGATACCGTATCTGGTGGCTAGATCTGGTTGGTCATCTACATTTACTTTGCAAAATTTTACGCGACCGTCATATTCTGAGGCTAATTCTTCAAGCAATGGAGCAATCATTTTGCATGGACCACACCATTCTGCCCAGAAATCAACCAAAACAGGGAACGGTGAATTTATTACTTCGGTTTCGAAATTGGAATCGTTCAGGATAATCATAATTATATTTTTCAGTTTTTAAAAATGAATTAACTAAGAAGAAAGACTCTTACGGCTGCGGCTATTCCGATTACAGCGGCTAAGATAGCAAGGATTGTGTCTATCATGCTTACCGATGGTGCTGCGGGCATGGAAACAGGCATTTGTGGTTTTGCGGGCGCTTTGGCTGCTGGTTGTTGGTGCGCTGCTGGTGGTGGTGTTGCTGTTGGTGAAGCAACTGCAGCTGGTGCTGCCGGTTGTGGTGGTTGAGGCGTTTTTTGTTGTCCGGCAATGTTAAGGTTTGTTGCACCGCCAACCGGTGGTGTCGGTAATTTTACGGTTGGAGTAGCCGTTGGTTTCGGTGGAAGATTAATTCGCACCGTTTCTTTTTTGGGCTGGATTTTAGATGCTTCAGCAGGCTTCTGTTGTTCAGAGCTGCCGCCTATATTTGGTAAATTTTCTGCCATAACCTAATCAGACTTAAAGCTACATTCTTATTGTTCAGTGTCAAACACTGATTTTATGCAAACGATTAGCAATGCATTCCAGAGAAAAAGTGGCATCTTTTATTATTTCTTGCAAGACTTGATTAAATAAAATTTTAGATTTGAGTGAATTATTTATGCGAGCAGGTAGATTATACGTGTGAATTGATTTTCTGGCTGCTAATGAAAAGAATAAACGAAAAAGTAAAAGACGTTTTTGGAAGAATTGAGATCATAGGTGCGCGTGAGCATAATTTGAAAAATATTAATGTTCAGATACCTCGGAACTCGTTTGTTGTTTTGACTGGAGTTAGTGGGTCTGGCAAAAGCACTTTAGCATTTGATCTTTTATTTGCTGAGGGACAGCACCGGTTTTTAGATTCGCTAAGCACGTATGCGCGTCAGTATGTGGAGCAGTTACCAAGACCGGAGGTGGATTATATTACCGGCTTGCCACCGTCGGTGAGTATCGAACAAAGGACTAGCAGAGGTGGCGGAAAAAGTACAGTAGCTACAGTAACCGAGGTGCAACATTTTTTTCGTCTACTTTATTCGAGAGCCGGAGTTATTTTTTGTCCGGATTGCCAGATTCCGGTTGGACGTTGTGATGAAGACGACATAATTGATCAAGTTTACAAGCTAGCAAAGGACAAAGCCAGGCTCAGCGTTTTTGTGCCGCTTATTAAAAATAAAAAAGGCACTCATGCACAGATTATCTCAGATGCAATTTCGTCAGGTCTAGATACTTTCAGGGTGGATGGTAAGATTTATAAAAGTAAGGAATTACCGGCGTTAGATAGGTATAAAGAACACAACCTGGAGGTCGAAACAGGTAAGATAGACAGAACAGACATTGTTTATATTTCTCAAATTATCAGACGTGCTTTGGAGATGGGAAATGGTGAAATCATTATTTTGGGATCAGGAGTTGGGCCAAAGTATTTTTCCACGATCCGTGCGTGTCCTGTCTGCGGTTTATCTGTGGAGGAGCTTGATCCAAGGCTTTTTAGTTACAATTCTCCACATGGTTGGTGCCCAAAGTGTCGGGGGTTCGGAGAGATCTTTTATTTACCAGATGTTGACCGTGGGGCTCGGGCAGGGGCTATAGAAGAATCATGGTATGAGTGGATGGAAGGCAAGCGTGAGATTTGTCCTGCATGCAACGGCACAAGATTAAATCGTGTAGCTAGGTCTGTTCGGTTGCCTGTGATAGGAGCAAGAGATGCGTTTTCTGAGTTTGTTAAATTGGAAGGGATTAGCGACGAAAATGAGTATTGGCCCAGGATAACTGATTTTGGTGGATTATCAGTCAAAGCAGTTGATTCGGTTTTGACACGAATAAAATTTGATGGGCGCGCTCGGTTAATTGCGCAGGACATAATACCTGAAATTCGGGCTCGGTTAAAGATTATGATTGAAGTGGGCCTGGGTTATTTACAGCTTGATAGGAGTGTTCCTACATTGTCTGGTGGCGAGGCTCAACGCATTAGACTGGCTGCACAGTTAGGATCGAGCCTGAGCGGAGTTTTGTATATTCTCGACGAGCCAACGATTGGACTGCATCCGTATGACAATCAACGGTTAATAAGGATATTAAAAAGGTTAAAGGACCGGGGGAATAGCGTTGTTGTGGTAGAACATGATGAAGCAATGATTCGATCTGCAGACTACATCATTGATTTAGGTCCTGGCGGTGGAGTAAACGGTGGTCGTGTTGTTGCTTGTGGATCTGTAGATGAAATTATAAAGAACAAAGACTCGATTACTGGCAGATATCTCAGATCGGGCATTCAACATCCTGCTCGTTTAAAACGCAGACCAGTGGACGAGCAAGTGATGCATCGTTTGTGCAATTCAACTTGCAGGTCTGATTTAGATTTGGAGCTCCCTGACGGTTACATATTATTGCAAAATGCCAGGATGCATAATCTCAAAAATATATCAATCTCGATTCCGTTAGGCCGATTAATAGTTATTACTGGAGTGAGTGGATCAGGCAAGAGCACACTTGTTAATGATTGTCTGCTGACGCTTCTTTTAAGGGCAATAAATAGTAATGCTGATGTGGAGGACCCTGTGCGTGGAAAGATCAGAGGTGCACATCAGGTTAGCTCGGTGCACGTTGTAGATCAATCTCCGATAGGCAGGACTCCGAGGTCTGTTCCTGCAACCTATATTGGTTTTTTTACACAGATTCGGGAGCTTTATGCACAGACTCCTGAGGCTAAAATGCGTGGCTATGGTGCTGGAAGATTTTCGTTCAACAGTCCAGACGGCAGATGTCCTGAGTGCAGCGGTGCTGGTGCAATTACAGTAGAAATGAATTTCTTGCCTTCAGCTTATATTAAATGTCAACTTTGTAACGGGACCAGGTTCAATCCTGAGATTCTGGATGTATTATGGCATGGGAAAAGTATAGCTCAAGTACTGGAGATGAGTGTTTCGGAAGCCAGAGAATTTTTTGAATCTATTCCTCAAGTTTTTAAGGCATTGAGGGCTTTGGAAAAAATAGGGCTTGGCTACCTTAAATTGGGGCAACCGAGTCCTACTTTGAGTGGGGGTGAGGCGCAGCGGATTAAATTGATAACGCATTTACTATCAGGATATTCGGCCAGAAATAACAGGAGAACGGTCGCACATAATCTTTATATTCTTGAGGAGCCTACTACGGGATTACATACAGCTGATGTTGTATTATTGATTGAGGCACTGCATGAATTAGTTGAGCTTGGCCATACAGTAATTGTTATTGAGCATAACATAGATGTGATTGCTGAAGCTGATTGGATCATTGATCTTGGACCGAGCGGCGGCGATGCAGGTGGGTATATTGTAGCTCAGGGAACACCTGATAAAGTAGCTGCAGATAAAAATTCCCGGACTGGTATGTTCCTAAAATCAAAATTGTGCAAGCATTGATGTTTTTTTTCTCACTCTCGATTCCTTTCGATATTTGGATACTTTTTAAATTTTTGTGAATTATTTGTATTACAATCTTGCCTTAGCATAGCAAAACGATGCTTGCCATTTAACGTTTATTGTAGGAGCGCGTTCCTCTGTGTCCGTAAATTGGAAGGATTGCTTTCACGCCCTCAGCGGTACGAGGTGTAACCCGACCCTCTATTGAATTTAGCACAGGCATTCTTGCCTGGGTTTATTAAAAGCCAGGGTGAGTTAGTTATTTTACCTCGATATTTTTTGTAAATTCGTTGGTTTTGACCATTTCAAAGGTCAATGGCTTGTTTCCTACGGCACAGTTTATAAATTTAACGTTTTGAATCAGGTGATTTGTATCAAATCCAGAAATAAGAATCGGCCCATTATGGAGCCAATTAATTTTTTTCAGGAGTACATTCTTGATATGTCCGGGTGGGCCTTTGCCGTATTTAGTGCCGTCTGTGATAATCAATTCGAAAAGTTTGTTTTCAGCTTTTTCTACATGGATATTGTCAAAGACCACGTTACTTATTTTAGCTGGGCCGTCACAGACGATGCTGAATGCGCTATGACCGCCGACCCTACTGCCTCCTCTAGCCATTAATATGTCACAGTCCTGAACAGCGACATTGGTGATGAATCGACCATTTGTTTCAAATCCGATTGTAAATCCATCGCTATAAGCAAATCCGATCATAATGCAATTATGTATATTGATATTTTTTACGGTTTGGTTTTTGGCCGGTGATTTGATGGCTATGCAATCGTCAGTACAGCGGAAAAAGCAGTTTGATATTTCCACGTTTTTGCAACCGAGCGGATCTACTCCATCTCCTGTGGGGCCGAAGCTTATAACCTTAAGATTGCTTAATTTTACATTATTGCAATTTACTAAAGTAATCGTCCAGCTTTTACCATGGCGGATTATTGGGCCATCGAACAAAACATTTGTGCAATTTACGAGATGAATTATCTGTGAGAACTCAAAATTTCCATCGAGGATACCCTGGCCAATAAGTTTAATGTTTGATGCATTGTTTGCGCGGATGCCACCGTATACAATAGCTCCGGATGAAATATATACAATCTCATTATCCTGGAGGTTGACAATACCAGGTTTATGAATGCCGGGGCCAAAATAATGTACTTTGGGATCAGTTGCAGAGACCTGATAGTTTTGAAAAGGATTTGCGAACAAAAACAAAGGCGGCAGATTGTCTATTTCGATGCAAAGATAATCTGGTGCGTCCATAGTTAATGAGAGGATGTTATTTGATATAGTTGGTGTGATTTTTCGGCTTATTGGATGGATATAAACATTAGTAAAAGCACGTGAAATAGTCACCGAGACCTTTATACGCCCGTTGGCATTGAAATTTGCTATATGAATTTCTTGCGGGGCTACGACGTATGGCTCTTTAAACCAATCTGGCAGCTCTTTTGGGTCTAATTTAACAATAAATTTTTCTACCCAGATCTGTTGAGAGTTTACACTAAGTTGATAGAGATCACTTGATTGTAGACCCGTCACGGGAGAATTTGTCTGTAATTGAGCAAGCAAATCAAAGCCGATCAATAAAATCGAAGCCAAACTGATTATTTTTTTCATAATGCAAAGATATATTGGTTATATGATTTTGTTTTTGTTATTCAGGAAAAATTTTTAGACATGCAAGTCCTCGAGCTCAATTATTTTATTATTTAGGTATGAGCTTTTTACTTTTCTGAGACGGCTGCCGATAATATTTATTCGAATGTTTTAGAGAGCTGGTCTTGATGGTTTAGGGGCTTGACTGAATTAGTTTCGGGGCCTATGTTCAATCTATAGGGGAGCCAACTTATTGGATTTTTATATCCAATAACGGCTGAGAGTCCGATGAATGGACATCGGAGACCCTTTGACCTGATCCAGGTAATGCTGGCGTAGGGAAAAACTTCCAGTTTTTACCCTGCATTAAATATTGGTAGTTGGATTCTTTAATTACAAATTATGGTAGAAGATAACAAGTCAAGGCTAGATGAGAATGATGAACCTGCATGTGTGAAGCGGATTTATGTTTCCGGCAAGCTTTATCCGCAGGTTAGAGTCCCATTTAAGGAGTTATTGGTTTCAAAGCCAGGTCCACATGGCTCGGATAAAGAAATTGTTCGGCTGTATGATACCAGTGGGCCATGGGGTAATCCGGACATGAACTTAGATTTTGAGACTGGAATACCTCCTATAAGACAAGGCTGGATTGAGGCGCGTGGTGATATAGAAGAAGTAAAAAGTAAACAGATAAGAGAAACCGGGGCGTCAGTGACAAAAAACAAGCCACGTTTTATTTATCGGGCAAAGGCTGGTCGGGCTGTTACTCAGATGTATTATGCAAGGCAAGGTATGATAACCCCGGAGATGGAGTTTGTTGCTATACGTGAAACACTGGGTTTTGAAGACTTACATTTGCGAATTCAACAAGCGAAGAAGGGCGAATCAATTTATTTCACACATCCAGGTTCCCAGTGGAATAAGTCTGATTTCGTGCAGATTACTCCGGAGTTTGTACGACAAGAAATAGCCGCTGGCAGGGCGATTATTCCTGCAAACATTAATCATCCAGAACTTGAGCCGATGATTATTGGTCGACATTTTTTAGTCAAAGTAAATGCAAACTTAGGCAATTCGCAGGTGGCCTCATGCATTGAGCAGGAGCTAGAAAAAATGTTGATTGCCATTAGATTTGGAGCAGATACCGTAATGGATTTATCCACAGGCAAGAATATCAGGGAGACCCGAGAGTTGATTATAAGGAATTCGCCGGTGCCGGTTGGGACTGTTCCGATATACGAAGCCATTGAACGTGTTGGTGGAGATCCTGTGGATTTAAACTGGGAGATTTACAGAGACGTTCTGATTGAACAATGCGAACAGGGAGTTGACTATTTTACAATTCATGCCGGGGTTCTAAAGGATTTCATTCCTTTGGTTAGCGGTCGTGTTTGCGGTATAGTGAGTCGTGGTGGCGCAATCATGGCTGCATGGTGTAAGGCGCATAATAAAGAAAATTTCCTGTATACTCATTTTGAAGAGATTTGTGAGATCCTGAGGTCGTATGATGCGGCGTTTAGCTTAGGCGACGGATTACGCCCCGGATGCCTTGCTGATGCGAATGATGCGGCGCAGATGGCTGAACTTGAGACTCTTGGAGAATTACTGAGTATAGCACACAGATATGATGTTCAGGCTATGATTGAAGGTCCTGGCCATGTGCCAATGCAATTAATAAAAGAGAACATGGATAAGCAGTGTGAACTATGCAACCAGGCACCATTTTATACTTTGGGGCCGCTGGTGACTGATATTGGCGCAGGTTATGATCATATTAGTAGTGCGATTGGCGGTGCAATTATTGGTTGGTTAGGCGCGTCTATGCTTTGCTATGTGACTGCAAAAGAACACTTGGGCTTACCAGACGTCGATGACGTACGGGAGGGTGTAATAGCTCATAAGATTGCAGCGCATGCAGCAAACATAGCAAGAGGCCACCCGGCCGCACAATACAGGGATAATGCTATGAGCAGGGCCAGGTTTAATTTCCAATGGACTGATCAGTATAATCTTTGCTTCGATCCGCAAACTGCCCGTAAGTACCGAGAGGAGAGAATACCTAAGGACTACAGACCCGATGGCAGGTTTTGTTCTATGTGTGGTCCGGGCTTTTGCAGCATGCGACTTTCAGCTAGTTTAAAGCAGGATCAATAAGTTTTTAGGCTAATAGTATTACAGTTATTTTTCTAAGCCTAATAGTTTTGGATCAAACTCAACGGTTTTACCTGATCTAAAAGATAACACTCCAAGATTGAGTGCTGCCATGACACGTAAAGCTAATTGTTCGTTGCTTCTGGTTTTTTTTCGTGTTTTGACGCAGTCAAAGAAGTTTTTATAGTGTTCTTCTACCGAACCGCCTCTTGTGCGCTGGATTTTTATTTCTTCTCGCCATTGTGTAAATGGTTCTTCCGGGAAGATAACTGCTCCCGGACTCTGGTTTATGAAAACAGTTGCTTCATGTCCACGGATCAGATGAGGTATATTTACAGCATTGGCTATAGAGGCCATGAGGACTATTATGATGCCATTTGGGTACTCGATGGTTAAGTTGTAGAAGTCGGGTGTCTCAGGTTTGCTGGCAGGGTTATTTCTATCCGGATAAGATGTCGACGTTCCAAAAGCATTAACAGTTTTTGGAAAATCAAGGCCAAGGACATATACTAGTGGAGTTAATAGGTGCGGTAAAAAGTCAGTGCCTACTCCAGCTGAATAATCCCAGAACGCCCGGAATGCAAAGAACCTACCTGGAAAAAATTCGCGAGATGGAGCCGGACCCAGCCACATATCCCAGTCAAGATTTACTTTTGGTCTGGCATTATTATCATTTGCCATAGGGTCATAAAGTCCGAATAGCCCGTTGCGCATGTCACTTGCCTGAGCATTGACGATTTTACCGATAGCCCCTTTTTTGATTTGTTCGGCAATATCATCCCAAATACTGTCGGACATTCCCTGGGTGCCGACCTGGAGGACGCGGTTATTTTTTTCTACTGAATCGGCAATACGTTTTGCTTCGGTTAGATCTTTCCAATGTGTGAGTGGTTTCTCGCAGTAAACATCTTTACCGGCGTCAAGTGCCTCAATTACCATTTTGCAATGCCAATGGTCAGGCGTGGCAATACCGACGGCATCGATATCTTTCATTTCGAGTATCTGGCGGTAATCCCGCACTGCTTTAGCACCGGTAAACTTTGCTGCATTTTCAACCCTTGGCATGTACACATCACAAACTGCGGCAATATCCACAGGATATCCTTTATCTTTAAGCTGTTTGATTGCTGCCAGGTGCCCCATGCCTTGTCCGCCACAACCTATGAGTGCGTATCGAATTTTTTCGTTTGGCGAAGTACCATTAGAGGCCAGAGCCCCAAAAACCGGGTAAGATAATCCTAAAGAACTAGCCAAGAAAGTAGTTTTAATAAATTCTCGTCGGTTCCAATACCTGGTATTTTCTCGTTTCTTTCTATTTTTGTTTTTCATAGCCAATATGTTGTTTAAGTTTTTTAGGTATTGCGATCAGCAGTTCATAATCCTTTGACGTCCCACCCTTTCCTGTATGACCTGCGGATATACTGATTAGCAGCGGAAGGTTCGGAAAATTTAAGTTTTGCAGCGTCCCATTTTAGAATAGTTTTAGGGAATCTTACAGCTACGCTGCCTAGCAGGACTGATTCTGTTAATGGTGCAGCGTAGTCAAAGCTTGCCCAGGTAATTCCATTGTTTACGCAAGCTTCTGCAAATTGAGCCCAATGATCTGCTGTTGTGACCTTTGGCATTGGATAGTCTTTGAATTGATTTTCTGGATACAGTTGTGGACTTGCAATATGTGGCAGTAGCATTACACCTTTTGTGCCAATGAATATAGAACCTTGATCTGGTAGGTTGTCTCCTTCGAGCAAGTCTATGATATGTTTTGGTGGGCGCTGGTCCCCGTCATACCAGGTTATCTGGATAGTTTTTTCTGTGGTATATTGAGTACCAGGGAAAACATAATGGATAATTGCGTTAATGGACCAGTTATCTTTATTTGGAGCTGGGCCTTCGGATTTTACTGTTAATGGTGCTGTAAGAGCCAACGCTTTAAAAACGGGGTCAAAAATATGGCACCCCATATCTCCAAATGTGCCGGTGCCGAAATCGATACGTTTTCGCCAGTTTGATGGGTGGTAATAGCCATCGCCAATATATGGACGCCATTGAGCTACTCCCAGCCAGTAATCCCAGTTAAAACCGCTGGGTATGGGATCGCTTCGATTTGGCTTAGGGTCAAGGTCGCCCCATTTTTTGTTGCTCCATGAATGGACCTCTTTGATTCTACCAATAGCGCCATCCTGAATGAGCTGTACTGCCAGTCTGTACTCTCTAGTTGAATGGATTTGGATACCCATCTGAGTTACTACCCCGGCTTCCCGAGCTGCTTCTTCAAGTCGTCTCACCTCATAAATATCGTGAGCGAGGGGTTTCTGGCAGTATACGTGTTTGCCCAGCTGAATTGCTGACATTGCCATAGGCGCGTGCATGTGGTCTGGAGTAGACACATTTACAGAGTCGATATTGTTTGATTCTTTATCTAACATTTCACGCCAATCCTGATATATTTTTACTCCGGGGAAACGGTTTGGTAGGTCACCCACACGGTTCATGTCTACTTCTGCTACAGCTACTAGCTTAACAAATTTTGATGCTGTAATTGCTGAGAGATCAGCTCCTGCCATCCCTGAAGCACCAAAACTAGCATGCCGCAGAATCCGTGATGGCGGCATGGAGAATAAATTTGGAATAAAAAATGAAGCGCCAGTTATAAGAGCCGAATACTTAAGAAATTCTCTTCGGCTGATTGTGGATTTAACTGATTCATTTGATTGGGAATTTTCATATTTCATGCTATTTTTTTAAACGAACGGACCTGATTATACAAGAAATTTTAATGTCCTTGTCCGAATCCTTACGCTTGAATTTTTGTTGAAGAATTTTGCAAAGCCCTGATGGCCTGGCTTTTAAATCACAGACAAGCATGCCTGTGTCACATTCAGTGGCGGGTTGAGTTTCCCTTGAGCCAGTTTCGGACGGCTTGGAGGCCGTTCCGCCAATTCACGGATGCCGTGCGAGGCGCCCATGCAATTGACATAAGCGCTGGAACTTATCCTCCCAATAAACGTAAATCACAAGCA
>Ga0078972_1002015_pt1 | contig 70730 bp, 66 predicted proteins | sample YelNatPaOPGAMG01_FD_67568 | JGI IMG/M metagenome (GOLD analysis project Ga0078972, IMG submission 67568) | Hot spring thermophilic microbial communities from Obsidian Pool, Yellowstone National Park, USA - OP-RAMG-01 (SPADES assembly) (version 2) | ecosystem: Environmental > Aquatic > Thermal... | reverse complement strand
AAAGTTACGGCGGCCACAGCGACAGGGAAACGCCCGGACCCATCCCGAACCCGGAAGCTAAGCCTGCCAGCGCCGATGATACTACCCAACCCGGGTGGAAAAGTAGGACACCGCCGAACACACACCTTAAAAAGGGCACCCACGAGGTGCCCTTTTTAATGTGCGGAAATTGCGGTTAATTGTGGCCGCATTGAATATAACCGTATCCTTTGATGTGACACGACAGTGATTCGAGGAGAATGGCGCGGGTGGTCGACAACACGCAGGGCGGGGCGCACCGGCGATCACGGCGTACGCAGGCCGGGCCGCGTTCCGATCCCGGCCGGGCGCGCGCCGCGCAGCCGCAACACGGCGGGGTGGAAGACACCCGCTCTTGTGCACCGCCGATCCCGCCGCACATCCAGGCAAAGCAGCTCTCATCCGAAATCCGAGGCGAGCTCAGCACATTGGATCGCGGCAGTGCCGATGTGGTGGCGCGTCACCTGGTTGCTGCTGGTGAGCTGCTCGACGACGATCCCGAAGCCGCGCTCGAGCACGCACGCGCCGCGCGTGCCCGGGCCGGGCGCATCGCCGCGGTTCGGGAAGCGGTCGGGATCGCCGCTTACCGCTGTGGCGACTGGGCGCAGGCGCTGGCCGAACTGCGGGCGGCGCGCCGCATGGGCAGCAAGTCCGAGTTGCTTGCGATGATCGCCGATTGCGAGCGCGGCCTCGGCCGGCCGGAGCGCGCGCTGGAGCTGGCCCGCAGCGCCGACGCGGCCAAGCTCAGCGGCGACGATGCCGACGAACTGCGGATCGTCGTCGCCGGCGCCCGCGCCGATCTCGGTCAGCTCGAACAGGCCCTGACCGTGTTGTCCACCGCACAACTGGAGCCGGCTCGCACCGGAGCTACGGCCGCGCGGCTGTTCTACGCCTACGCCGAGACGCTGCTGGCGCTCGGCCGCAGCGACGAGGCGCTGCAATGGTTTCTGCGCGCCGCCTGCGCCGACGTGGACGGTGTGACCGACGCCGAAGACCGCATCTGTGAGCTCAGTTGACATGGGAACGCTTGCGCAGGAATACGATTGTCTGCTTATCGACCTGGACGGGACGGTGTATTGCGGTCACCGGCTCATTGACGGCGCGCTGGATTCGCTGGACAAGGTACCCGGCCGAAGGCTCTACATCACCAACAACGCGTCCCGGAGTGCGGCCGAGGTGGCGGGGCATCTGCGCGACCTGGGCCTCGACGCCGCCCCCGACGGCGTGGTCACCAGCGCCGAAACCGCCGCCCGGATGCTGGCCGATCAGTTGCCCCCCGGCGCGCGGGTGCTCATCGTGGGCACCGAGTCGCTGGCCAACGAGGTTGCTGCGGTTGGGCTACGGCCGGTGCGGCGGTGCCGGGACACACCGGACGCCGTCGTCCAAGGCCACTCCACCGAGACCGGCTGGACCGATCTGGCCGAGGCGGCGTTGGCCATCCGGGCTGGAGCGCTGTGGGTGGCGACCAATGTCGACCCCACGCTGCCCTCCGAACGCGGCCTGCTGCCCGGCACCGGATCGATGGTGGCCGCGCTGAAAGCCGCGACCGACACCGAACCCCAGGTCGCGGGTAAACCCTCGCCTGCGTTGATCAAGGCCGCGTTGGCCCGCGGCAACTTTCATGCTCCGCTGGTGGTCGGTGACCGGCTGGCCGCCGATGTCGCCGCCGCCAACGCGGCCGGGGTAGCCAGCATGATGGTGCTCACCGGTGCCGACTCGGCGCGCGACGCCGTGTGGGCCGAGCCCGCACACCGCCCCACCTACATCGGCCGCGACCTGCGTGCGCTGCACCAGGACACCGACCTGCTCGCCGTCACCCGGCAGTCGGGGTGGCGCGTCGAGATTGGCGACGGGTCGGTGACGGTCAGCGGCCCAGGCGACGGCGGCGGCGACGACTTGTCGGTCGTTCGCGCCCTCGCCAGCGCCGTGTGGGCGACGGACTTCGACGCACGCAACGTCACGATCCAAGCCGGTGACCACGCCGCACACAGCGCCCTGCAACGCTGGTCCCTGTTGTAAATCGGCTAGCGTAAGCAGTGTCATGACTACCGACCCGGACCAGATTCGCGCTCAGATCGAGGCCCTGCTCACCGAGCTGCCCGATCCCGCCGACGCCGATATCGACGAGATCGCCCGGCGTCTTTCGCAGGCACACGACATGCTGGTGCGCGCCCTGGAGTCGGCGGAGAAGAGTTGAGTGCGGTGCCACGGCGTGCCCGGGTCGATGCCGAGCTGGTGCGGCGCGGGCTGGCCCGATCCCGTCAGCAAGCCGCGGAACTGATCGACGCCGGCAAGGTGAGCATTGACGGCATGCCGGCGGTCAAACCCGCTACAGCCGTCCCGGTCACCGCGGCGCTGGTGGTCGCCGAAGACGCGGGCCGCAGGTGGGTGTCGCGCGGCGCCCACAAACTCCTCGGCGCCCTCGACGCATTCGGCATCAACGTCGAGGGACGGCGTTGCCTCGACGCCGGCGCGTCGACTGGCGGCTTCACCGAGGTTCTGGTGCAGCGCGGTGCCCGGGAGGTGGTCGCTGCCGACGTCGGGTACGGCCAGTTGGCCTGGTCACTCCGGTCGGACCCGCGGGTGGTGGTGCTGGAGCGGACCAACGTCCGCAGCGTGTCGCCGACGGTGATCGGCGGGCCGGTCGACCTGGTGGTGGCTGACCTGTCGTTCATCTCGCTGGCCACCGTGTTGCCCGCGTTGGTTAGCTGCGCCGCGTCGGATGCCGACCTCCTTCCGATGGTAAAGCCGCAGTTCGAGGTCGGAAAAGGCCAGGTCGGGCCCGGCGGAGTGGTTCAGGACCCGGGCCTGCGGGCCGACTCGGTGCTCGCCGTGGCGCGTCGCGCCGGGGAACTGCACTGGCATACGCTCGGCGTGATCGCCAGCCCGTTGCCGGGCCCGTCGGGCAACGTCGAATACTTTCTCTGGCTGCGCGCCAAAACCGATCGCGGTTTGTCCGGGGATCCGTTGGCGGCGGCGGTGCGCGATGCCATCGAGGGCGGTCCGCGATGACCCGCGAACGTACCGTGCTGCTGGTGGTCCACACCGGGCGTGCGGAGGTGACAGAGACCGCCCGTCGGGTGGAAAAAGTGCTGGGCGACAACGGGATCGGTCTTCGGGTATTGTCCGCCGAGGCGGTCAACCGGGGGCCGCTGCGTCTGGCGCCCGACGATATGCGCGCGATGGGCGTCGACATCGAGGTCGTCGACGCCGACCCGCACGCCGCCGAGGGCTGTGAGCTGGTGCTGGTGCTCGGCGGCGACGGCACCTTCCTGCGGGCCGCCGAGCTGGCGCGGCACGCCGACCTGCCGGTGCTCGGTGTCAACCTGGGCCGGATCGGCTTTTTGGCCGAGGCCGAAGCCGAAGCCATCGACACCGTGCTCGAGCATGTCGTCGCCCGGACCTACCGGGTGGAAGAGCGTTTGACGCTGGACGTGGTGGTCCGGGTCGAGGGCAAGATCATCGATCAAGGGTGGGCGTTGAACGACGCCAGCCTGGAGAAGGGGCCGCGGCTGGGGGTGCTCGGCGTGGTCATCGAGGTCGACGGTCGGCCGGTGTCGACGTTCGGGTGTGACGGGGTGTTGGTGTCGACGCCCACCGGGTCGACGGCCTACGCGTTCTCCGCCGGCGGGCCGGTGTTGTGGCCGGACCTGGAAGCGATCCTGGTGGTGCCCAACAATGCTCACGCGCTGTTCGCCCGGCCGATGGTGACCAGCCCGGACGTTGCCGTCGCGATCGAGATCGAGGCGGGCGGGCACGACGCGCTGGTGTTCTGCGACGGTCGCCGGGAGATGGTGGTGCCCGCCGGTGGGCGGCTCGAGGTGACGCGTTGCCCAACAGGGGTCAAATGGGCGCGGTTGGACGGTGCGCCATTCGCCGACCGGTTGGTGCGCAAATTCCGACTGCCGGTCACCGGGTGGCGCGGAACCTAACGGTGTGACCTGATGCTGACCGAGATCCGGATCGAGTCGCTGGGGGCTATCGGCGTCTCTACCGCCGAGTTCGACCGCGGCCTGACGGTGCTGACCGGCGAAACCGGCACCGGAAAAACCATGGTGGTCACCGGACTGCACCTGCTCGGCGGGGCACGCGCCGACGCCACCCGGGTACGATCCACAGCAGACCGGGCCCTCGTCGAAGGCAGGTTCACCACCGACGATCTCGACGAATCAGCGGCGGCGCAGGTCGACGACATCCTCGATGCGTCGGGAGCCGAGCGGGACGACGACGGCAGCGTGATCGCGGTGCGCTCGATCAGCCGCGACGGACCGTCGCGAGCCTACCTCGGCGGCCGCAGTGTGCCCGCCAAGTCGCTGAGCGGTTTCACTGCCCAACTGCTGACCGTGCACGGCCAAAACGATCAGCTGCGGCTGATGCGGCCCGACGAGCAACGCGCCGCGCTGGACCGGTTCGCCGAGGTCGAGGTGCGGCTGGAGCGTTACCGCAAGCTGCGCGACGCCTGGCAGTCGGCGCGCCGCGATCTCGTCGACCGCAGCAATCGTGCCCGCGAACTCGCCCAGGAGGCCGACCGACTGCAATTCGCCCTCAGCGAGATCGACACCGTCGACCCGGCGCCGGGCGAGGACGCTGCGTTGAGCACCGAGATCCGTCGGCTCTGCGAGTTGGACGCACTGCGCGAGGCAGCCGCCGGCGCTCGGGCGGCGTTATCCGGCGCTATCGACGATGCGTGCGATCCCGCCGGTTTCGAGGCCGCCTCGGCCATCGACTGCCTGGGCCGGGCCCGATCGGCGCTGGCGTCCACTGCTGATGCCACGCTGCAGAGCCTGGCCGAGCAACTCGGTGAGGCACTGACGGTGATCAGCGATGTGGCCCACGAGCTGGGTGCCTATCTTGACGAGTTGCCTTCGGACGCGAGTGCTTTGGATGCCAAGTTGGCTCGCCAAGCCGCATTGCGGACGCTGACCCGCAAATACGCCGCCGATATCGACGGTGTACTGGCCTGGGCCCGCGCATCGCGAGAACGCCTGGCTCTCTTAGACGTCTCCGAAGAAGCACTGGCCGGGTTGCAGGCTCGGGTCGACGAGCTGTCAACCCAACTGGCACATGCTGCCGTTGATCTCAGCAAGGCCCGCAGCCAAGCCGGCAAACGACTGGCCAAGGCGGTCACCGCAGAACTGTCCGGATTGGCGATGGCCGACGCGGAATTCGCCGTCACCGTGACTACCCATGACCTTTGTGGGTCGGCCGCCGATGCCGACCCCGCGGCATTGTCGCTGCCGTCCGGCGCAGTCGTGCATGCTGGCGCGGACGGCATCGACCAGGTCGAGTTTGGCTTCGCTGCGCACCGCGGGATGCCGATACTGCCGCTGTCGAGAAGCGCGTCCGGTGGCGAATTGTCCCGGGTGATGCTGGCGCTGGAAGTGGTGCTGGCCGCATCGACGACCGGGATCACGATGGTGTTCGACGAGGTCGACGCCGGCGTCGGGGGACGGGCGGCGGGGCAGATCGGCCGACGGCTGGCCCGGCTGGCCCGCAGCCACCAAGTTATCGTGGTGACGCATCTGCCGCAGGTCGCGGCGTACGCGGATGCCCATCTTGTGGTGGAGGGCAGCGGTCGCGACGGCACCAGCGACGTCCGGCGACTCGATGACGAGGCTCGGGTGGCCGAACTGGCCCGGATGCTGGCCGGGCTGGGTGACTCCGACAGCGGCCGCGCGCACGCGAGAGAACTGCTCGATGCGGCCCGGCAGGACCGCCGTGCGACCTCCTGACCCGGTCCGGCACGGTGTGACGGATGTGACAAGATATAGCCCCTGAGGTTTTTGTTACGGCGCGCCTCCCCGCCCACGCCGGTGTTCACCGACAGAATCGCGGCATGAAGATGTCAGCGCTGCTATCCCGTAACACCTCGCGGCCGGGTGTCGTCGGCACCGCCCGGGTTGACCGCGACATCGATCGGCTACTGCGACGGGTGTGCCCCGGCGACATCGCGGTGCTCGACGTGGCGGATCTGGATCGGATCACCGCCGACGCGCTCGTCGACGCCGGAATCGCCGCGGTCGTCAACGCGTCGCCGTTCGTCTCGGGCCGGTATCCCAACCTGGGCCCGGAGGTGCTGGCGGCCCACGGCATCACGCTCATCGACGAGACCGGGCCTGACGTCTTCAAAAAGGTCAAAGACGGCGCAAAGGTCCGGGTCTACGAGGGCGGGGTCTACTCCGGGGACCGAGAGCTGATCCGTGGCACGGAACGCGCCGACCACGACATCGCGGAGTTGATGCGGCAGGCCAAGAGCGGCCTGGTTGCTCATCTAGAAGCATTCGCGGGCAACACCATCGAATTCATCCGAAGTGAAAGCCCCTTGTTGATCGACGGTATCGGGATTCCGGACATCGACGTCGACCTGCGGCGCCGCCATGTCGTGGTGGTCGGTGACGAGCCGAGGGCTGCCGAGGATCTGAAAAGCCTCAAGCCGTTTATCAAGGAGTATCAACCGGTCATGATCGGGGTGGGTAGCGGAGCCGACGTGCTGCGCAAAGCCGGCTACCGCCCACAAATCATCGTCGGCGATCCCAGCCAAATCAGCACCGACGCCCTCAAATGCGGCGCGCAGGTGGTGCTGCCGGCCGACGCCGACGGCCACGCCCCCGGGCTGGAGCGCATCCAGGATCTCGGTGTCGGGGCAATGACGTTCCCGGCAGCAGGTTCGCCTATCGACCTGGCGCTGCTACTGGCGGACCATCACGGTGCGGTACTGCTGGTCACCGCCGGACATACCGCCAACATCGAGACGTTTTTCGACCGAACCCGCCAGCACAGCAACCCCTCGACGTTTTTGACCAGGCTACGGGTGGGCGAAAAACTGGTGGATGCCAAGGCTGTCGCCACCTTGTACCGCAATCGAATCTCACCGGGCGCCATCGCCTTTCTCATACTGACGATGCTGATCACCGTCGTTGTCGTGTTGTGGGTAACCCGTGCCGATGCCACGGTGATGCACTGGGTCACCGACTACTGGAATCGCTTCTCGCTCTGGGTGCAGGGATTGATCAGGTAACCGTGATCTCGCTACGTCACCATGCGATTTCGCTGGCTGCCGTGTTCTTGGCTTTGGCCCTCGGAGTCGTCTTGGGTTCCGGGGTGCTTTCCGACACCTTGCTGTCCGGCCTGCGTGAAGAAAAACGGGATTTGCACGCCCAGATCAATTCACTGAACGACGAAAAGAATGTGCTAACCGAAAAGCTGAGTGCTGCAAATGCTTTCGATGTCCAGATGGCGGGCCGGATGGTACATGGGGCCTTGACCGGGAAATCGCTGGTGGTCGTCAGGACGCCGGACGCCCGCGACGACGACGTGGAGGCGGTGTCGAAGATCGTCGCGCAGGCCGCCGGTGCGCTCACCGGCACGATCTGGCTGACGCAGGAGTTCGTCGACGCTAACGCCGCGGAGAAGCTGCGTTCGGTGGTCAACTCGTCGATCATTCCGGCCGGCGCGCAGTTGAGCACCAAACTCGTCGACCAGGGTTCGCAGGCCGGCGACCTAATGGGAATCGTGCTGCTGATCAACCGCGATCCCGCAATCTCGCCGGTGGATGCCCAACAGCGTGACATCGTGCTCGCCGCGCTGCGCGACACCGGGTTCATCACCTTCGCCCCGACGGACCCCGACCACATCGGTGCGGCCAACGCGGCGCTAGTGATCACCGGCGGAGCGCTCGGCGAGGATGCGGGCAACCAGGGCGTCACCGTGGCCCGGTTCGCCGCCGGGCTCGCCGCGCACGGATCCGGTGTGCTGCTGGCCGGCCGAGACGGCTCGTCGACCGGCACAGCGGCTGTCGCGGTTGCTCGCGCCGATCCGGCGATCACGTCGGCGATCAGCACCGTCGATGATGTCGACACCGAACCCGGACGCATCACCGCCGTCTTGGGGCTGGCTGATCTCATCGACGGCGGGCACCCCGGCCAGTACGGCACGGGCCACGGCGCCACCGCGCTGACGATCGCACAGTAGCAGCCCCCGCGACACGCGGGACCAGCGCAGCGGTGGCGACGGGCTGACGGCGTCGGTGTTAGGCTGAGGTTCCGTGGGTCGGCAGGCGCAACGACGGGTTACCGAACAGCCCGGAACAAAGCCAGCCCTGCGCCGTATTCACGGAGGTTGCTCTATTGCGTAAGCATCCGCAAACCGTCACCAAGCATCTCTTCGTCAGCGGCGGCGTCGTTTCTTCGCTGGGAAAGGGCTTGACTGCCAGCAGCCTGGGACAGTTGCTGACCGCGCGCGGGTTGCGGGTAACGATGCAAAAGCTCGACCCCTATCTCAACGTCGACCCGGGAACCATGAACCCGTTTCAGCATGGCGAGGTCTTCGTCACCGAGGACGGCGCGGAAACCGACCTCGACGTCGGTCACTACGAGCGGTTCCTTGACCGAGACCTGTCGGGCTCAGCGAATGTCACTACCGGCCAAGTGTATTCGACGGTCATTGCCAAGGAACGCCGTGGCGAGTATCTCGGTGACACTGTCCAGGTGATCCCGCATATCACCGACGAGATCAAGAGCCGCATCCTGGCGATGGCCGAACCGGACTCCTACGGTAACCGCCCCGATGTCGTCATCACCGAAATCGGTGGCACGGTAGGCGATATCGAGTCGCAGCCCTTTCTCGAGGCAGCGCGGCAGGTCCGCCACGACCTCGGCCGCGAGAATGTCTTCTTCCTACACGTGTCGCTGGTGCCCTACCTGGCGCCGTCGGGCGAATTGAAGACCAAACCCACCCAACACTCGGTGGCGGCGCTGCGCAACATTGGTATCACTCCGGACGCGTTGATTCTGCGCTGTGACCGTGAGGTACCCGAGGCGCTGAAGGACAAGATCGGGCTGATGTGTGACGTCGACATCGACGGTGTGATCTCCACGCCCGACGCGCCGTCGATCTACGACATCCCGAAAGTGTTGCACCGCGAGGAACTCGACGCCTACGTCGTGCGTCGGCTCAATCTGCCGTTCCGCGACGTCGACTGGACCGAATGGGACGACCTGTTGAAGCGGGTGCATGAGCCGCAAGAGACAGTACGAATCGCGTTGGTGGGCAAGTATGTGAACCTCTCGGATGCCTATCTTTCGGTCATCGAGGCGCTGAATGCCGGCGGTTTTAAACACCGGGCGAAAGTGGAGATGCGATGGGTGCCCTCTGACGCCTGCGCGACATCTGCCGATGCGGCCGCGGCGTTGGACGACGTCCACGGTGTGCTGATTCCCGGCGGCTTCGGCATCCGCGGGATCGAAGGGAAGATCGGCGCCATCAGTTACGCAAGGAGCCGGGGACTGCCGGTGCTGGGATTGTGTCTCGGGCTGCAATGCATCGTGATCGAGGCTGCTCGCTCGGTCGGCCTGACCCGGGCTAATTCCGCGGAGTTCGACCCGAGCACCCCGGATCCGGTCATCTCGACGATGGCCGACCAGAAAGACGTCGTCGCCGGTGAGGCCGACCTCGGCGGCACTATGCGCCTGGGGGCTTACCCCGCCGTGCTCGAGCCGGATTCGATTGTCGCAAAGGCATATCAGACGACGCAGATATCGGAGCGGCACCGGCACCGCTACGAAGTCAACAATGACTACCGGGAGAGGATCGCCGAAAGCGGCCTCAGGTTCTCCGGAACCTCACCCGACGGTCAGTTGGTGGAATTCGTCGAATATCCGGCCGAGATGCATCCGTTCTTGGTCGGCACCCAAGCGCATCCCGAGCTGAAGAGCCGACCCACTCGTCCGCATCCGCTGTTCGTCGCGTTCGTGGGGGCGGCTATCGACTACAAGAAGGCTGACCAGCTGCCGGTGGAGATTCCAGAACATCGGGCCAATGGCAACGAGCCACGAGACGGCGCCGTGTCGCGTCTTGCAGAACCAGAGCCCGCCGCCCGTGGCTGAACACGTCTTCGACACCATGTCGTCCGCAATACTGCACACCGGCAACATCTTCGCGCTCCGTGCCGACCGTGTTCGGATGCCGGGCGGTGCCATCGTGACCCGCGAGGTCGTCGAGCACTATGGCGCGGTCGCCGTCGTCGCCATGGACGACGACGGCAACATCCCGATGGTGTATCAGTACCGCCATCCGTTCGGCAGGCGGTTGTGGGAGCTGCCCGCCGGGCTGCTCGACGTCGCGGGGGAGGAGCCGCACCTTACCGCGGCCCGCGAACTGCAGGAAGAGGCCGGGCTGCGCGCTCGGCGCTGGCAGGTGCTGGCCGATCTGGACACGTCGCCGGGTTTCAGCGACGAATCCGTGCGGGTCTACCTGGCGACCGGGCTGACCCGGGTGCAGCGACCCGAGGCGCACTACGAGGAAGCCGACCTGACGTTGCGGTGGTATCCCATCACCGAGGCCGTGCGCCTTGTTTTCGCCGGCGAGATCGTCAATTCTCTTGCTGTTGCGGGGATTTTGGCAGCACATGCGGTGACCACAGGGTTGGCCGAACCACGGCCGGTGGACGCGCCCTGGACCGACAAACCGACGGCGTTCGCCGCCCGGCGGGCTGCCCGATGACCACACCGGCACCCGCGCTGCAGACGCAGGTGCAGGGCTATCTCGAGCATTTGACCATCGAGCGCGGCGTGGCGACGAACACGTTGAGCTCGTATCGTCGCGACCTGCGCCGGTATTGTGAGCACCTCACCACGCGCGGCATCGACGACCTGGCCAAGGTCGCTGAAGAGGATGTCGCGGACTTTCTGGTGGCGCTGCGGCGCGGTGACCCCGAGTCGGGGCTGTCGCCACTGTCGGCGGTCTCTGCGGCGCGGACGTTGATCGCCGTGCGCGGGCTGCACCGGTTCGCCCTCGCCGAGGGGCTGACCGAACTCGACGTAGCACGCGCGGTCAAGCCGCCCACGCCGGGGCGGCGATTGCCGAAAAGCCTGCCCCTCGACGAGGTGCTGGCCCTGCTGGCCGGCGCCGGCGGCGACAGCAGCTCCGACGGTGCGCTGACGCTGCGCAACCGGGCGCTGCTGGAACTGCTGTACTCCACCGGCGCCCGGATTTCCGAGGCGGTCGGCCTCGACGTCGACGACATCGACACCCACGACCGTTCGGTGCTGCTGCGCGGCAAGGGCGGCAAGCAGCGGCTGGTACCGGTGGGGCGCCCCGCGGTGCAGGCGGTGGATGCCTATCTGGTGCGCGGCCGTCCCGACCTGGCGCGGCGCGGGCGCGGCACACCGGCGTTGTTCCTCAATGCGCGCGGCGGCCGGTTGTCGCGCCAGAGCGCCTGGCAGGTTCTCCAGGATGCCGCCGAACGAGCGGGCATCGGCTCGGGCGTGTCGCCGCACACGCTGCGGCACTCGTTCGCCACACACCTACTCGACGGCGGCGCCGACATTCGCGCCGTCCAGGAATTGCTGGGACACGCGTCGGTGACGACGACGCAGATCTACACGCTGGTGACCGTGCACGCGCTGCGCGAGGTGTGGGCCAGCGCACACCCGCGGGCGCGGTAGCGGCTCGACCGCGAGCGTGCGCAGCGGTACGACGACACGCCGTAAACCCCGTCATTGTGTGCACGCTCGGGCGCGGAGTCGGCTATCCCAGGTACTCGGATTCCAGGACCAGGTCGGGCACCAGGCTCTGATACTCCACGTGGGTCCTGTGCTCGATGGTGTTCCACCGTGTGCCCTGGTGCTGGTGCATGTAGGCGCGGTAGTGCGGTGCGCCCGGCACCTTGACATTGTCGGCGACGACGATCGAGCCCGGATGCAGCCAGCCGCGGTCGAGGATGGCCTGCAAGTCGGGGAGGTAGGCGTCCTTGTCGTGATCGAGAAACAGGAAATCCAACGCGCCCGCCGAAAAGCCATGCTCGGCAGCCAGCGTGTCAAGTGTGCGCCCGCCGTCGCCTATGGTGCCAACCACGCAGGTCACCCGGTCGGCTACCCCGGCATGCGCCCAGATCTGGCGGGCGTTGACGGCGTTGGCGTGCGCGAGTTCGACCGAGCACACCTTGGCGGCCGGAGCGGCCCGGGCGATGCGCAGCGCGCCGTAGCCGCAGTAGGTGCCCAGCTCGAGGGCGAGTTTCGGGTCAGCACGGCGGACTGCGGCATCGAGCAGGACGCCCTTCTCGTCGCCGACGTTGATCAGCATCGCCTTGTGGTAGGCGTACCGGTCGATGGTGGCCAGCACGTCGTCGATATCGCCGGCCCGGGCATTGTTGAGCACGTATTCGACCGCCGCGGCCTCACGGCCGTCGCCGATTTGGCCCGTCGTGGTGATGTTGCGGATCCCCGTCGTCATCCGCAAGACCGACCAGCGCAGGAACGGAAGGTGCCGTTTCAGGCTCATAGGCCCCAACCTAGCGAGATTCCCGAATCTGCTGGTGGCATTGCGTGCGGGTCGCCCGGCCCCGGCGCGCAAAACCGCTACACTTTCCTGCGATGTCCGTCCACACGACGAGCCGCAACGGCCCATGACCGAGAACGCCGACAGCGGCGCCGAGGTCGGCCTGACCGGACGGCCGCCGCGGGCGATTCCCGAACCCAAGCCGCGGACCGCCCATGGCCCGGCCAAAGTCGTCGCGATGTGCAACCAGAAGGGCGGTGTGGGCAAAACCACGTCGACGATCAACCTGGGTGCCGCGCTCGCCGAGTACGGCCGGCGGGTGCTGCTGGTGGATCTGGACCCACAGGGCGCGCTCTCGGCGGGTCTGGGCGTGCCGCATTACGAGCTCGAGCACACGATCCACAACCTGCTGGTGGAGCAGCGGATGTCGATCGACGACGTGCTGATGCCCACCAGGGTCAAATACATGGACCTGGTGCCCAGCAACATCGACCTGTCCGCCGCCGAGATCCAGCTGGTCAACGAGGTGGGCCGGGAGCAGTCGTTGGCCCGGGCGCTGTACCCGGCACTGGACCGATACGACTACGTGCTGATCGACTGCCAGCCGTCGCTGGGTCTGCTCACCGTCAACGGGCTGGCCTGCTCGGACGGCGTGATCATCCCGACCGAATGCGAATACTTCTCGCTGCGCGGGCTGGCGCTGCTCACCGATACCGTCGAGAAGGTGCGCGACCGGCTCAACCCGAAGCTGGAGATCAGCGGCATCCTGATCACCCGCTACGACCCACGCACCGTCAACGCCCGCGAAGTCATGGCCCGGGTGCTGGAACGGTTTGGTGACCTGGTGTTCGACACGGTCATCACCCGCACCGTGCGCTTCCCGGAGACCAGTGTCGCCGGTGAACCAATCACCACCTGGGCACCGAAATCGGGCGGCGCCCAGGCCTACCGCGCGCTGGCCCGCGAAGTCATCGACCGATTCGGCGCGTGACCGGTTCCGACACATCCACCCGCAGCGGCTTTCAGGTTCGGCTCACTAACTTCGAGGGGCCGTTCGACCTGCTGCTGCAACTGATCTTCGCGCACCGCCTCGACGTCACCGAGGTGGCGCTGCACCAAGTCACCGACGAGTTCATTGCCTACATCCGCGAGATCGGTCCGAAGCTGGGCCTCGAGGAGACCACGGCGTTTCTGGTGGTCGCCGCGACCCTGCTCGACCTCAAAGCAGCGCGACTGCTGCCGGCCGGGCAGGTCGAGGACGAGGAGGACCTGGCGCTACTGGAGGTCCGTGACTTGCTGTTCGCCCGGCTGCTGCAGTACCGGGCATTCAAGCACGTCGCTCAGATGTTCGCCGAGTTGGAGGCTGCGGCACTGCGCAGCTATCCGCGGGCGGTGTCGCTGGAAGACCGGTTCGCCAACCTGCTGCCCGAGGTGATGCTCGGTGTCGACGCCGAGCGATTCGCCCAGATCGCCGCGGCCGCGTTCACCCCGCGCCCGGCGGCGATGGTGGCCACCGATCACTTGAGCGAGCTGACGGTGTCGATACCCGAGCAGGCCCAGCGGCTGCTGTCGGTGCTGGAGGCGCGCGGGCAAGCGCACTGGGCGTCGTTTTCGGAGTTGGTGGCCGATTGCCGGGCACCGATCGAGATCGTCGGCCGGTTCCTGGCGCTGCTCGAACTGTATCGGGCCCGGGCGGTAGCATTTGACCAGTCAGAACCGTTTGGCGTGCTCCAGGTTTCGTGGACCGGGGAACGGCCAACCAACGGCGACTTGGTGAAAGTAGACGACCTCTCATGAATGGCTCCGACGGCGATGCAGCGGAGGTAGCGCCCCCACGCAGCGATGACCAGGAGCGACACTCGACGACCGACGACGGGTGGGATTGCGACCTGGGTATCGACGTCGCCACCGCACCCGAACTGCCCGATGAGGAACTGGGCGCTGTGCTCGAGGCGCTGCTACTGGTCGTCGACACCCCGGTGAGCGTCGAAGCGCTGGCCGTGGTCACCGAACAGCCGGCGTACCGGATCGCCGCCAAGCTGCGGCAGATCGCCGACGCGCTGACCGAACGGGACAGCGGCATCGATCTTCGGGAGGCTGGTGGCGGGTGGCGCCTATACACCCGCGCACGTTTCGCCCCGTATGTGGAGCGGCTGCTGCTGGACGGGTCGCGCTCGAAGTTGACCCGCGCGGCGCTGGAGACCTTGGCTGTGGTGGCCTATCGCCAGCCGGTGACCCGGGCCCGGGTCAGCGCGGTGCGCGGGGTCAACGTCGACGCCGTCATGCGCACGTTGTTGGCGCGCGGCCTGATCACCGAGGCCGGCACCGACCCGGATACCGGTGCTACCACGTTTGCCACCACCGAGCTGTTTTTGGAGCGGCTGGGGTTGTCGTCCCTGGCCGATCTGCCCGACATCGCCCCGTTGTTGCCCGACGTGGACATGATCGATGAACTGAGCGAATCGCTGCACAACGAACCGCGTTTTATGAAACTGGCTGGTGCTGCGGGGGACGGGGCCGTCGCACACGGGCAGACGATGTCGTTCGACGTGGACAAAGAATGACCGGGGATGTACGCCTGCAAAAAGTATTGTCGCAGGCCGGAATTGCCTCGCGTCGGGTTGCCGAGAAGTTGATCACCGACGGGCGCGTCGAGGTCGACGGGCAGGTGGTGACCGAGTTGGGTACCAGGGTTGACCCGGACGTGTCGGTGGTCCGGGTCGACGGAGCGCGTGTGGTTCTCAACGACTCGCTGGTGTATCTGGCTTTGAACAAGCCCCGGGGCGTGCATTCGACGATGTCAGACGATCGGGGCCGACCGTGTATCGGAGATTTGGTCGAACACCGGGTGCGCGGCAACCAGAAGCTCTTTCACGTCGGGCGGTTGGATGCCGACACCGAGGGGCTGATCCTGTTGACCAACGACGGCGAGCTGGCGCACCGGCTGATGCATCCCTCCTACCAGGTGCCCAAGACTTACCTGGCGACGGTGGTGGGATCGGTGCCCCGCGGGTTGGGCAAGAAGCTACGGTCCGGCGTCCAGCTGGATGACGGCCCGGCGGCCGTCGACGATTTCGCAGTGGTTGATACCGTGCCGGGCAAGACGCTGGTGCGGGTTACGCTGCATGAAGGACGTAACCGTATTGTGCGCCGACTGCTGGCGGCCGTCGGGTTTCCGGTCCAGGCGCTGGTGCGCACCGACATCGATGGGGTGTCGCTGGGCCAGCAGCGCCCCGGCAGCGTCCGGGTGCTGGGCCGCAACGAGATTGCCGGCTTGTACCGGGCGGTAGGCCTGTGAGAGATGTCGTCGTTGCCGTGGACGGTCCAGCTGGTACTGGGAAGTCCTCGGTATCAAGGGCTTTGGCGCGTGCTCTGGGAGCACGCTACTTGGATACCGGCGCCATGTATCGCATCGTGACGTTAGCGGTGCTGCGTTCGGGAATCGACCCCGCCGACGCCGCTGCGGTCGCCGATGCTGCAAAAGCCGTGCGTCTGTCGGTGGGCTGCGACCCCGATGAAGACCGCTGCTACCTTGGTGAGGAGGATGTTTCGGCAGAGATCCGCGGTGACGAGGTCACTCGAGCGGTGTCGGCGGTGTCCTCGGTTCCGGCCGTGCGCTCCCGGATGGTCGAGTTGCAGCGTCGACTTGCCGGCGGCGCGTCGAGCGTGGTGGTGGAGGGCCGTGATATCGGAACCGTGGTGTTGCCCGACGCCGACCTGAAGGTGTTCCTGACGGCCTCGCCCGAGACCCGCGCGCGCCGGCGCAACGAGCAAAACGTCGCCGCCGGGCTGCCCGACGACTATGCCGGCGCGCTGGCCGACGTGCGCGGACGCGACCATGCGGACTCGACGCGCGAGGTGTCGCCCTTGCGAGCGGCTGACGACGCGGTGATCATCGACACCAGCGAGATGACCGAAGCCGAGGTGATCACCCACCTGCGGGAGTTGGTGGCGCAGCGAAGCGGGGCGAGTCGGTGAGCCAGGACGGCACCTGGAGCGACGAAAGCGATTGGGAGCACGCGCAAGTCACTTCCGCTGGGGAGGCCGCCGGCCCGCCACCGGTGGTTGCGGTGGTGGGCCGGCCCAACGTCGGCAAGTCGACGCTGGTCAACCGGATCCTGGGCCGTCGCGAAGCGGTGGTTCAGGATGTTCCCGGGGTGACCCGCGACCGGGTATCCTACGACGCACAGTGGACTGGGCGCCGATTCGTCCTGCAAGACACCGGCGGTTGGGAACCCGACGCCACGGGTCTGCAGCAGCTGGTCGCCGAACAGGCTGCGGTGGCGATGCGTACCGCCGATGCGGTGATCCTGGTGGTGGATGCCGTGGTCGGCGCGACCGCCGGCGACGAGGCGGCCGCCCGTATCCTGCGCCGCTCTGGCAAGCCAGTGTTTCTGGCCGCCAACAAGGTTGACAGCGAGAAGGGTGAGGCCGACGCGGCGGCGCTGTGGTCGTTGGGACTGGGGCAGCCGTATTCGATCAGCGCGATGCATGGTCGCGGTGTGGCAGACCTGCTCGACGAGATCGTCGCGGTGCTGCCGGCGGTAGCCGAATCGTCCTCAGGGGACGAGGGTCCGCGGCGGGTAGCGCTCATCGGCAAACCCAACGTCGGGAAGAGTTCGCTGCTGAATCGAATAGCGGGAGACCGGCTGGCGGTGGTACACGAGGTCGCCGGAACGACGGTCGATCCGGTCGATTCGCTTATCGAAATGAACGGCAAGATATGGCGTTTCGTTGACACTGCAGGTCTGCGCCGCAAGGTCGGCCAGGCCAGCGGGCATGAGTACTACGCGTCGGTGCGCACGCATGGCGCCATCGACGCCGCCGAAGTCGTAATCGTGTTGATCGACGCGTCGGAGCCGCTGACCGAGCAGGACCAGCGGGTGCTGTCGATGGTCATCGAGGCAGGCCGAGCGCTGGTGCTGGCGTTTAACAAGTGGGACCTGGTCGACGAAGACCGGCGTTATCAGCTCGAACGGGAGATCGACCGGGAGTTGGTGCAGGTGCGCTGGGCGCAGCGGCTCAACATCTCGGCCAAAACCGGTCGGTCTGTGCAGAAGCTGTTGCCGGCGTTGGAAACTGCGCTGGCATCGTGGGATACCCGGATTTCCACCGGACGGCTCAACACGTTCATCAGGGAAGTGGTCGCCGCGACGCCGCCCCCGGTGCGCGGCGGACGGCAGCCGCGAATCCTTTTCGCCACCCAGGCAACGGCCCGGCCACCGACCTTCGTGCTTTTCACCACCGGCTTTCTGGAGGCCGGTTACCGGCGGTTTTTGGAGCGAAGGCTGCGCGAGGCGTTCGGCTTCGAGGGCAGCCCGATAAGGATCACGGTGCGGGTGCGCGAGAAGCGGGGTCGGGAACGTAATCGGGGGAAGTGACTGTCCGAAGGGTCAGCGCGCAGGTTTCAACTGGCCGCGCCGGACAGGAGGACCACCCACAATGTGAACCTGTAGCTGACTTCCGGGATATAGCGCCAAACTCTACACTAGATAATACATTGGCAGAGAACCTCATTGGTTTGCACAAGCCGAGTGCGGCTGGGTCGCGATAATTTCGAAGATTCCGCCATGTCGCCCACAAATCTCGGCGGTAACTCGGGTGCTGGGCCTGTCGTGAGACGCCGTCAACACCCGCGTCCTCGACGCCACCCAGCGGGTTGCCGCCGCCGACACCGGAACACCGCTGGGTCCGTGCGACTGCTCGACACGGTCCCCAGGCGCTCTACCGCGGCGCTGAGGGTGTGGCTGGTCACCGCAGCCGTCGACCCGGATCACAGCGGGCGGCGACGATGCGCCGATCGACCCCCCGGCGGCGCCGCGTCGTTCTGACGCCGGTGGATGCTGACATCTATGCTATCTGTTGCGATAGCATCGTTCTATGGCGAGTGTGCTAATCCGAGATGTTCCTGCCGAGGACCTCGACCAGATCCGGTCGGCGGCCGCGGCGCAAGGGATGTCGCTGCAGGCATACCTGCTTGCGGCGGTGCATGCACAGGCTTCCCACCTACGTCGGCGTGAAGCGTTGAACCAGACCGCTGCGCGTTTACAGCATCAGCGGGCTGTCGACGAACAGGATCGTCAGGCGGTGCTTGAAGCCATCGATGACGCCCACGCCGATCGTGGCGCGCAGCTCGGCCGTAAGACGTGATCGTCGACGCCTCGGTCGTCATTGACGCCGTCACCGACGCGGGTCCGAGAGGACGGGCCGCCCGCCAGGCGCTCGCCGAGCACCCCGCGTCTGAACCTCTGCTCGCTCCAGGCCATCTCACCGTCGAGATCCTGTCGGGTCTCGTCGGGGCTGCAAACCGGCCCGATCATCCGCTCCAGCCGGTTCAGATAGACCAGGCACTACACGACGCAGCGGCGCTGGAAATCACCATCGAGGGGACACCCTGGACCGATGTACGACGGGCCTGGTCTCTTGCCCAGGCATCATTGCACTACCCCGACGCCATCTACGTCGCCATGGCGGAACGTCACGCGACCGCGCTGCTGACGAGCGATGGCCGTATAGAACGATCTGGGGCCGTTATCCGCTGCCCCGTCATCACAATCCGACCCAACGAACATGGCTAGCGCACCTAACTGGCGGACAAGTCTGAGTTCGCGCAATCCCAGAGCCAATGTGATCTCGAGCATGCCCGCAGTGGTGGGCATGACGCGATGTATAAAGACTTATTCTTGCAGCTCAGAGGCTATTTCTCGGTTGTCGGGCTGACAGGATTTGAACCTGCGACCACTTGACCCCCAGGTACCGGCAGGGCCTTCGCTGGCCTTCGCTTACTCCCTATTTATGCAGGTAGATTGAGTTTGCGGGCGCGGGTGAAGGCGGGCGAAAACCCGCAAAATGAGCCGCGTTGCCATCCGCGTTGCCATCCACGCGGTCACGTCACTGGATCTTGTCGTGCTTCGCCAAATTGTGCCGCGCACACATCAACTGGATGTTCTCGGCTACGAGCGAGGAGCCGCCGCGCGAGTACGGGATGATGTGGTCGAAGTGCAAGTTGTCGGTGCTTCCGCACTCGACACACTTGCCTTCGTCGCGCTTCCACACTGCCAGCTTCACGTCCGTTGGGATGAGTCGGTTCTGCTCTAGACGCGGCTCGCGCGAGTCGACAAGCGGCGTCGCCTCTGGATCGACCTCGAGCCGGAACTTGAACACCAATCGCTCGTTGGACTCTTCCCGCCAGCCATCGACAAGCCTGAACGTACCGTTGAATGTCCAGATGCCGGTGCGCATTTTTTCGTACACGCGAACACGCTCCGCCGGCATCCCCAGCTCCCGGTGTTGTGACGCAGCCTGCAGGAATAATCCGTTCTGGGTCAGCGTGCCCCCGGGTCCGCGCTCAGGCTGGTCGAGCTTTTTCGGGTCCGGACCGCCCCGGGTTTGTGGCCGGTCGTGGCCTTCGTAGATAAGGACACGACCGTCCTCTTCGATTCGATCGTCATATGGTGCGCCCGGTCGGCGGCTCATCAGAATGACGCTGGGCCGACCGCTGCTGCCGAAGTTCATACCGCGCTGGAGGTTGACCCCCTCCTCACGGCACATTTCCAGGTAGGAAATGACTTCCCCGGGCACAAGCACATGCAGGATCGTAGGCGACCCACGCGATGCGAACCGCAGACCCACCCATGATCTTCGAATGACCGGCGCCTACGGTGTAGATGCCATGCCACGCGAGAAGGTGGTATACAAGCTCACGTTTCCCAACGGCCGGATCTACATCGGCCTGGACCTGACCAACACATTGACCTACTTCGGGTCGCCTTCCGCCATCGAGCAGATCCGGACGGACCTAGGGCCCGAAGTTTGCGCGGACCTCACCATCAGGAAAACCATTCTTTGGTCGTCGACCACAGCGACCGACGCGGAAGCCCGAGCTATGGAAGTTCGGCTAATCAGAGAGCACCGCTCAAACGATCCGGCGATCGGATACAACCGGTTGCCCCGGTTCGTCGATTGACACACGGTGCACGCTGCGAGCGGCAGACGCTGTCGCTGCTGGTAGCTACTTCGACCTGAAAAAGTCGGCGCGTTGATCCGCGGTCGGCTGGTTCTGAGCTGGGAGGATGGCCTGAACCCCTTGGGCTAGAAGGGATTGAGGCCATCGTGTTTCGTACTTTAGGTGATCAGCCGTCGTTGTGGGAGTCGATCCTGCCCGAGGAGGTGCGGCGGCTGCCCGAGGAGTTGGCGCGGGTGGATGCGTTGTTGGACGATCCGGCGTTCTTTTCACCGTTTGCGCCGTTCTTCGACCCGCGGATCGGCCGGCCCTCGACGCCGATGGAGACCTATCTGCGGTTGATGTTCTTGAAGTTTCGCTATCGGCTGGGCTTTGAGAGTCTGTGCCGGGAGGTCTCGGACTCGATCACCTGGCGGATGTTCTGCCGGATTCCGCTGGAGGTGGCGGTGCCGCATCCGACCACGTTGATGAAGCTGACCACGCGCTGCGGGTCGGCGGCGGTGGACGGGCTCAACGAGACGCTGCTGGCCAAGGCGGCCGAGGCCAAGGTGCTGCGCACTAACCGGATCCGCGCCGACACGACAGTGGTTCCGGCCAATGTGGCTTATCCGACCGACTCGGGGCTGCTGGCCAAGGCGGTACGGCGGATCGCAACAACCAGCAAGCGGATCCAGGCCGCTGGCGGCGCGGTGCGTACCGGGGTCCGCGACCGCTCCCGCGCGGCGGGCAAGCGCGCGCATGCGGTCGCGGCGAAACTGCGCTCGCGCGCCGCAGCGGGCCGCGAGGAGGCCACGGCCGCGGTGCTCAAGAGCACCGCTGAGCTGGCCGGATTGGCTCAGAAGGCGGCACGCGATGCCCAGCGGCTGCTGGTCAACGCCAAGCGGGCGGTGCGCCGGGCGAAGGCCAAAGCGGCCGAGCTGCGTGAACGCGGTGAACACGATGCGGCCGCTGGCCGGCGGCGCGGCCGGCTCGTGCGCGCGGTCAACGACCTGGCCAAGCTGGTAGCCGCGACCCGCCAGATCGTCGCACAGACCCGCCAACGGGTGTCCGGGCAGACTCCTGACGGCGCCACTCGGCGGGTCAGCCTGCACGACGGCGATGCCCGCCCGATCGCCAAGGGCCGCCTCGGACGACCGGTCGAGTTCGGATACAAGGCCCAGGTCACCGACAACGACGACGGGATCGTGCTCGACCACACCATCGAGGCGGGCAACCCGCCCGACGCCCCGCAACTGGCGCCCGCGGTCGCGCGGGTCACCAAGCGCACCGGGCGTACGCCCGCCACCGTCACCGCAGACCGCGGCTACGGCGAGAAACGCGTCGAGGACGCCCTGCACGACCTCGGTGTGCGCACCGTCGTGATACCCCGCAAAGGCAAACCCGGCCAGGCTCGGCAAGCCGAGGAACACCGACCCGCGTTTCGGCGAACAATCAAGTGGCGCACCGGCTGCGAAGGCCGCATCAGCACCCTCAAGCGTGGCTACGGCTGGGACCGCACCCGCATCGACAACACCGAGGGCGCCCGGATCTGGGCCGGGCATGGAATCCTGACGCACAACCTGGTCAAGATCAGCGCCCTCGCCGCGTGATCGACAGCGCCGAAGCCCCATTCACACGCAAAATTGGGCACAACCGGAACACCCGCTCAGCACGAGCGAGGGTTTTTCAGGTCGAAGTAGCTAGTGTTACTTTCCGTGCCGATTCCTGATTTCCAGACACTGATGCGTCCAGTCTTGGTTGCGATCGAAGGGAATGAGCCCAAGTCGCCCGCACAGATCCGGGACATCGTCGCGCCCGCGCTGAACGTCTCCGACAAGGACCGGCAGGTAATGCTGCCGAGCGGCAAACAGGCGCTGTTCACCAATAGGGTCGCGTGGGCGATAACGCACATGGCTCAGGCTGGGCTTCTCACTCGACCCGAACGAGGACGCTACCTGCTATCCGACCGCGGAAAAACGGTCCTCAAGGAGCATCCAGAGCGGGTGGACATGTCGGTCTTGGCTCAATTCCCCGAATACCAGGAATTCCGAGCTCGCAAGACTGAAAAGCACCCGGACGACAAGTCGGCCAATGTTGTGTCTGTTGAGCTGTCACCAAGCGAAGCGGTCGGCGCGATTGTCGAGGAGTCGTACGACACCCTGGCCGCCGAGTTGCTCGATCGGATCCTCGCCCAGCCGTCGACTTTCTTGGAAACGTTGTCTTTAAAGCTTTTGCGCGCGATGGGGTATGGCGGCAGAGAGGCGCTGTTGGAACACACCGGCAAGCCGGGAGATAGCGGCCTAGACGGATTAGTTCGTCAAGATGCACTCGGACTTGATTTGGTGGGCGTCCAGGCCAAGCGATACGACAAGGAAAACGTCGTGATGCGTCCGGAGATTCAAGCTTTCGTCGGGGCACTTCAAGGCGCACAGACGAATCGGGGTGTTTTCGTGACCACCGGGCGATTCTCGACGGGTGCGCGGCAGTTCGCGGATACCGTCGGCATGCGACTGCGCCTCATTGACGGCAGAGAGTTGACCAAGCTGATGGTCCGGTACAACGTCGGCGTGCAGGCACGCGAAACCTTTGAGTTGAAGCAGATCGACGAGGAAGAGTTCGAAGAGTGACCGCGAGTCCAGGGGAAACCTTCGACATCGAGGTCTGCCGCGACCGTGTGCACCGCGCAGGCGAAATACGCGACGAGATGGGCAGCGAGTGGAACGAATACATGGGACAGGACCCCCACCCACGGCGATTCGCCCTATCTCGCGGCGAAACAGAGACCAGCTGGACATTCGCCCTCCACACGCTGATACCGATGCCGGTTCGGCTGAGCACGCTTTTCGGCGAGTGGCTGTATCTACTGCGAGCTGCGCTCGATGGGATCGTCTACCACCTTGCCGTCCGCGACAGCGGACAAAACCCGCCGCCGGCCGAACGCAGCATCTACTTCCCCGTCTCAATCGACGCCACGAAATACGACAGCTCCGACCACCGTGGGAAGCTCCAAGCACTTTCAGACACGACATATGAGCTGCTGCGCCGCGTACAGCCGTTCAACGCCAAACCCGATCACCGCGCAAATGTGTTGTGGTGGCTTGAGGAACTCGCACGTATCGACCGGCACCGGCGCGGACACGCTCTGGCCCCACATATCATCAACGCTCGCATTGCACTTACCGAACTGCTGAGATTTACCAACGGCTACCTACCCGAACCGATGCGACGTGTCCCGATCGACGAGTCGGCCCCAATGCCGATCCTCGGTTTCGAGGCCCCCGCCGACTTTGGTGAACTACAGGTTAGGCAGCACATGGACATCAGCGAAGCCTTGACAAGCGCTCTGGACGTCACAGAGTGGGCGGCAGGCGCCACCGCGCCCATGACGTCAGTCGACCTTGGCGAACGTATGGCGTTCTGTGAGCAGTTCGTGCTAAACGGCGTAATCAATCCCCTCGCGACCGGCACCTGAGCTGTTTGGGAAAAAACCTCGGGGGCAGATGGCCGCCTATGCCGCGAGGGGCGGCCGGGCGCCCAGGGGGCACCGGGGTAGGTGCCTGGCGGCCCGTCAGACGACCAGGCTTGCCTGTGGTGTGTCGAGCAACCCCGCCGACCGCTAGACCGACCAGCGGCGCCGACTCTGAGGCGGGGCTGCTCGACACTTGCGCGCCCGCCGACCGGAGAAAGGAGAAAACGATCGGCGCTGCGGCGCAAGTCTTTACGAACCGGCCTTCGCGAGCAGCACCAGCGCGGCTGGGTGCGGGAACGCGAACCCGACGCGCAGCGTGGCGCGGATACCGATGCGGTCGCTTGAGAAGTACGCGGAGCGGTCGACGTCGAGCGTCACGTCTTCGCGCAACACGACGACGACCTTGCTTGACGGGATCGCCCACACATCACCAGCGGCCACCGCGGGCGATGGAACCAGCGGCACGCCGAGCACCTGGCGCCGCGTCGGCTGGCTCGCGTCGTAACCCAAGAGCGGCTCGTTCGAGCCGGTCTGCTTCTTGACCTTGCTCAGCGCGAGCACAGTCGTCGGGTGGGCCACAAACGAGGTGACTGCGGCCCCTTCGGTTTCGGCCTTCGACAGAGCCTCAGCGAACGGGTCGGTGTTGGCAATACCGGCGCCGGTGTCGACGGTCTGCACGCCTGACACGGACAGCAAGCCGCTAGGCCCGTTCGTGACGGTGTTGCCGAAAAACGCTTGGTCGACCTTGGTCGCGATGGACTGCGCCAGGCCCTCGCCGACGAGCTGCTGCGCGCTCGGGGAGCTGTCGTTAGCCAGCTCGCGCGAAATGATGCTCAGCCCGGCGACCTTCTTGGGGGTGACGACGATTTCATCGAACTCGGCGTCGCTGGCAGCGATTTCGGCACCCTCGGCGGTCCAGGCGGCCCCGGCGTCACCGAGCACGACCGGCACGCGGTATTCGTGGTCGCTGGTGGTAGCGACGTTCGCCACATTCAGCGCCACCGAGGCGGCGCGGACGGGCTGAGTGATCAGCACACCGATTTCGTTCGGCAGCAGGCCGTGAGTGGCGCCGCTGGCTGCGGTAAGTAGAGTCATTGCGAATGCCTTTCAGGCGGGCAGCGTTGCGCTGCAACAGGTTTAGAGAGGTATCACCGACGGCCTACGGCCGTGCCGGTGTGCCCGCCTGGGGCTGTCGGTGGAGCGGGCCGGGCACCTGGCCGCTGATCCCGCTCCACCTCACCATTTTACCGGCCGCCGCCCTGCAGCACGCGCTGCCATGACGGTGTCACGCGGTCGCCAGCGTTGCTCGCGCCCGACTCGAAACTGCCGCGCTTGGGTGTGCGCGGGATGCGTGGCTTCGTCCAGTGCGGATGCGCCTCGGTCGTCGCCTTCGCGCGCTCGGCGACCTTGGCCACGTCGACGTTGCCGTCGTCGTCGAGCAGCTCGCCGATTTCGAGCCCGTCGCGCCACAAGTCGGCGCCATCGGCCAGGTGCTCGGCGGCCAGGCGCTCGACCTCGCCGCGCTGCAGGGCAGCCAGGCGCCCAGCAAGCTGGTCGCGCTCAGCCTCGGTGTCGCGCAGCTTCCGGCGGTACTTGGCCGCCTCACGCCCGCCGGTGTCGTCGGCTGTGGCGGCCGTATCGACGCTGTTGGAGGCGTCGCCCTCGGCGGGGGCTGCTGGCGCGTCTGCGGGCGCATCAGCTCCTGCGGTCTGCTCGGTCATTTCGCGTTGCCTTCCTTCGTGATTGGGCGCGTGACGATCGCGCGCTGGCTGTGTGCGGTGACGCCGTTCGAGTCGTACTCGTACGTCGTCACGGTCTGCGTGGTGCCGGCCATTGCGCGCAGCTCGTCGAGACTGTGCTCGATGGGGCGCATGCGCGGCTCGCGCGGCGGGCGCCTGCGCTTGCGGGCCTCGAAAGCCTCGGCCAGCGCGTCGACGCTGTCGGTCCCCTCGAACTCATCGTCGATCATTTCTCCTGTTTCCTTTCTCTGGTCGGCGGTTTGCCGATTGCCGCGAACCTGGGTCGGTGCCTGCACATTTGAGCTTTTGCCGGCGGTTGCTGACGTGGACCATTGCCCCCCGCGTTGGACGTGTTCCAGAAATGTCAGTAACCGCGTAGGCGCAGATAAAGGAGGGCGGCGCGACCCCCCACACCCCTACTGACATTTCTGGAACACGAGCGCCGACGGGTCGACGCCATCAGCCAACAGGTAGCGCCAGCGGTACCGCTCGACGCCGATCTCCTCCTCGTGACAACTGAGCAACCCGAGCATGTGCAGCGCCTGCAGTTGCCGGTCGACCGTGTTGCGGGGCAGCTTGATGCCCTTGCGAACCTCCGCAGTCGATGACATCGGGTGCTCGGCCAGGTAGTCGACGATCGCGAGCCGCAGCGGCGGCATCGAATCACGCGCGCAGCGGATCGCCAGCCGCAGCGCCTCGCCGCGGCACATACCGACAGCCACCGCGCCGCGCAACACCTGAGCGAGCTGCTTAGCGAACCGCGTGGGCATCTCTGGCGCATGCGCGTACTCGGGATTGCTGCGGTAATCGAACTCCACCGCCGTGCGCCCCAGGCACACAATGTCGGCGGCAGCCATCAGCCGGTCACGCTCGGCACCGGTCAGCTCGATCGCGCCGTCAGAGTCGACACCGCCAACCACATCAGCCACCGCAGTGGCCAGCTCGTCGCGCATGGCCGACTCGCTGCCGGTGTTGTCGATCGCACGCAGGCCCGCCGCGATGCGCCCCTGTGTCGAGTCCATACGCAACAGCACGAAACGGTCACCCATCGCCGCGACAACAGAATGCGCTGTGTCCCAAGCGGTTGTGACAGCGCCGATCACGGCGATACGGCCCCGCCAGCTCAGCGTGCGCCCGCCGTCGGTGCCGACGGTGCGCGTCCAATACCCGTCGTAAACCTCACGCAGCGCCGCCAGCACCTCGGCGCGCAGCTCGCGACCCATCGACAGGATGCTCGTCACGTCCTTGATCGCCAGCACCCCGCGCTCCCCGATGACGCACAGCAGGCCGCCAGTCGAGTCGGCGTCGCGCTCTTTCCTCGATGTGCCCGACAGCAGCGCCCCGACCGAGGTAATCGTCGACACCGCCAGCGTACGATCCAGCTTGCTGACAGCCTGCGCGGTCTCGGTTTTCGCGTTACCGGAGCCGGACACGAGTAGGCCCCACAGTGGGTCACCGGCGAGGCGCTCGACCGCCGCGACGGCGAGCGTAAAGTGCAGCGCGTCGAGGTCGTACCCGTCGCCGAGCCACCGCCGGAACGTGTTCCGTGTCTCGGCCAGCGCGGCGGCCTGTTCGACGGAGGTGCGGCGAGATTTCAGCTCGACGACCTGGGCAAGGTTGCCGTCGATCGGCGCCGCCCGCATGGCGTCGCGTAGCCGTGGGGCGACGAGCTGCAGCAGGCCCTCGGTGTCGTCGCGCGGCATGGGTTCGGCCACCCCAGCGCGAACTTGAGTGAGGTTGGCAGCGTTGGCCTGTCCCACACCCCAGGCGATGAGGTTCGCCCACTCAGCGCGCGCCTGGGCGTCGCTACGCGACCCGTCGCCAGTCACCGCCGCACGGAACGCGGCACCCAGCTCGGCCACCGCGTCTGCGGCCGGGTAGAAGCCCGTGCGGGCCTCCTCAAGCGCGCCGGTGACAATCGGCACCATTGAGTGATGGCGTGAGGTGCCTGCGGCGACCTTGGCGCTGAACTGCGCCACCCGACCGAGCAGCAGCTCGGGCCGCGACACTGTGGTGTGTTCGGCGATGAACGCGGCCACCGCGGCGTCGCTGGCGGCGTCGCTGGCCGGTGTCGCGTCGTCAAGCAGCTCGGCCAGCTCGCCGGGCAGCACACGCACAACACCGACGCGCAGCCAACGGTATTCGCCGCCGTCGGGGTGCCTGGTGTTCGCGGCGATGATGACGCCGTTGAGGCCGCGCACTTCGCCCCAGCCGCCGCCGAGGCGGCCGACGCTGTTGCCGATCGTGCGGCCGGGCGGCTGCGCGAACACGTAGTGACCGCGGGCGGGCGTCTCGGGCCGCGTCGACTGATACGGCGCCGCGTCCAGGTGCTCGGCGAGCACCGCGGGCAGCTTGTCGGAGTGGTCGACGTCGAACACAACGGCGCCGGATCGCCCGACATGCAAAGCGATTCCGTGATCGGACCCAGCGAACCACGCGGCGATCTGCTGCGGGTCGCGGCTCGACTTGTCCTGCCACCGCTTGCCGACCACACTGCCAGCGTCTTTCGTCCCATCGCGCACCGGCAGCACGTAGAATCCCGCCGCAGCGTAATCCATTGCGGCGCCGAGGTTATTGGCGTCGATGTCGACGGCTGGGATTTGTAAGCGCGTTGCGCTTGTCATCGCTATTCGATCCTGTCACCTGGTGGGGTTGATGTTGCGTTACAGCGCCCTCATCGCTTAGGGCGCGGCGATGTGCTCGCTTCGGCTACCTCGGTGATCCGATCGACGTATGCCTCAAGCGATTTCGCGGTTATGAAGCCGCGGCGGCCGATGTTGACCTTGACCAGCTCGCCTCGCTTGATGAGGTCGTAGACCTTGGTGACGCCGATGCCGCCGAGGCGCCATTGCACGCCGGGCACCGACACGAGGAGCGGTTGGTTGTCGTTGTAGTTGTTCATGCGCTTCTGTCCCTTGTCTCGCGGCGTGATTCGCTGGTTTTCGCGAACGGACTTGACCGTATTGCGACACGTGCATTCAGCGCCTTGAGTCATGCCGAGCGTCATCGCGTGTACGGTGCGGATACACGACGACCACTTATCCCACATGGCGCAGATCACAATGAAGGGGCGAGCCGATGGCGCGCAACGCAAATGGCGAGGGCAGCATTTACAAGCGGATGCGCGACGGCCGCCCAGTTGGATACGTCGCGGCGCTGAGCTACACCGACCAGAGCGGCGATACCAAACGCGTGCGCGTTTACGGGCGCACGCGCGCCGAGGCGCGCGACAAACGGCGCAAGGCACGCGAACGCATCGAGTCTGGTGCACCTGCGCGTGATGCCAAGATGCCCGTAGGGGCGTGGCTCGCGCACTGGCGCGCGACGACGTTGGCCGCGAGCGACCGCAAGCAAGCGACGCGCGAGCTGTACTCGAACCTGTCGCGGCGGCACCTCGAACCCGAGCCGTTCGGCGCGATCCGGCTCGACAAGCTCAAGCCCAGCGACGTCGAGGCGCTCGTGTTGGCGTTGCGTGCCAAGACAAAGCCACCGCGCACTGAGGGCGAGGAAGTGCGGCGTGCGCTGTCCGACTCAACGATTCGCCAGACCTATACAGTTCTGCGGGCCGGGCTCGACGGCGCGGTGCGCGACGGTCTTCTCGCCAAGAATCCGGCCGCCGCGGTGAAGCGGCCCGGCGTCGCACGCACCGAGGCGAGGCACCTCGACCCCGATGCCGCCGCCGCGGTGCTGAAGCACGCGGCCGAATCGCGCTATCACATGGCGGTGGTGTTGATCGCGGCGACCGGCCTGCGGCGCGGCGTGGTGCTGGCGCTGACGTGGGACCGGGTCGACCTCGACGCGGGGCTACTCAAGGTGGCTGCGACGATCGGGCGCATTGGCGGCCAGCTCGTCGTGAGCGAGCCCAAGACGGCCAGGTCACGGCGCACGGTGCCACTTGCGCCGGCCGTCGTCGAAGTGCTCCGCAAGCACAAGGCGACGCAGGCCGCCGAACGCCTCCGCGCGGGCAATCAGTGGCGCGACAGCGGCCTGGTGTTCACGACCGAGCTGGGCGGGCCGGTCGACCCGCGCAACCTGCTGCGGGTGGTCGAGGTCGCCGCCAAAGCGGCCAAGGTCGACGGGGTCGGCGTGCATACGCTGCGGCACTCCGCGGCCGTCGCCTGGCTTGAGGCCGGGGTGCACATCAAGGCGGTGGCCGACCTGCTCGGGCACAGCTCGATCGCGGTCACCGGCGACGTCTACGGGCACACCAGCGACGATGCCGCGCGGGCCGCTGTCGACGGACTCAGCAGCGCCCTCGGGATCTGAGCCGCGTTGCCATCCGCGTTGCCATCCATACCCCCGCTGGGTACGAAAAAGGCGGCCTCGCAATTCCGCAAAACCGCCTCTCAGCTGCGAAAACTCTGGTCGGGCTGACAGGATTTGAACCTGCGACCACTTGACCCCCAGTCAAGTGCGCTACCAAACTGCGCCACAGCCCGGTACCGCCGAAATGGGCCGGCGGCAGGTCGAAAGCCTACCGCAGTCGTCGGCAGTCGATCCAACCAGCACGCAGCACCACCCGTGGTCTGCACGGGCCGCGATCGCTGCAGCCCCATCGGCGCGACAACGGCCGTGATGCGTCCGGCGGCCGGCCGGCTGACCCTGAGGCCACCGATGCAAAGATCCTTCGTCGTGGTTATTCCACTGCGGCGATTCGGGACGCACTGGCACCCAGGATTTCGCAGGTGACGCGTCAGCGGGGTTCGGCGGGGCCTGAGGGGAGAAACGCGGGAGCGATCTGGTGAACCAGATCTGTTCCGGGCCATGGCCGTAATCGATGACCACAGGAATAACCAAGTTCTCCGGTGGTGCGCCTCGCGTCTCACAGGATATCGACGAATAATCCGTGATCGGCCGGCAATAGCATCCCTCGCCGCATCGATGATCGCGGGTGATCCGCACTCGGCCAGTCCTATGCCCCGCACCTGCAGAAACGCAGCCTACTGACCGCGGCTGCGGCTCGATCCTTGCTCGGTGTAGGCCTTGGGTTCGGTCACGCACCCTAGCGTCGTTCTTTGCCCACATCAAAGGTGCGCGCCTCTAGGAGACCGTCGTCATTTCTACCCGCACGAAAAGTTCGCTGATCCAACGAAATACACCGGCTCCCGGTTGCACGATGTGATCGGGTACGCGACGCCCTACGACGAACACACCGACTGGGGGAGACCATCGGCCAAACCCGCCGCGACCGAACCGGGCCCGCTCGGCGGTGCCGAATCGACTATCATCGCACCAGCACCAGTCCCAGCGGGGGAGGTGCCGTGCGCTGGGTAATTTAACGCCCCATCTGCGCGGCCAGGTCAGAAACGCCTCCCCCTCCACATTGCCGGACTCATTTGTTTGCTGGAAGCGGATTTGGTCGAATAGATCTACCCGTTCGCAGTCGGAAAAGAGCAAATCTATGGACGTAGCGGAAGAACCCGACGCCACCGCATCGCAGGAGTCGGACGAGCCCGAGGTCGACTCGGCCGCACCGCTGATCACCGCAGCTGGGTTGGGACTGGATGGCGAGCACGGGCCATTGTTCTCGGATGTTGATCTTGAGCTCACACCGGGCTTCCACGCCATCCAGATGCCGGGCGGACCGAGCCAGCACACGCTGTTGTTGACACTGGCCGGGCGGCTTAAGCCCACCCACGGCACGGTCACGGTGATGGGCGCGACGCAACCGGGTGCGATCCGCAAGTACTGCGCGATCGCGGCATTCGCCGACATTGACGAGCTGGAGGAGACCGTCACCGTGCAGACCGTGCTCGCCGAGCAGTGCCGGTGGCTGGCGCCCTGGTATGCGCAGGTGCCTATCGGCGCCGGAAGAGACGAGCTGGCCGGGGTATTCGGCGAGATGTCGCCTCCGTCGGGAAAGACCTACATCGTCGAACTGTCAGACCTGGAACTCTTTCTGCTGCGGATCACTCTGGCACTGCTTTCTGACCGCCCGATCCTGGTGGTCGGCGACCTTGAGCAGGTTCGCGACAATTCCCGGCGTGAAGCCGCCGTCGGCAGGCTCGGTGCCATCGCCAAGGAACGCACCGTCGTCGTCGGCGTGACCAATCCGTTAGGCGCACAGGCACCCGATCACGATTTACACGATCATCGCATCCTGGCCGGGAAGGACTGATGATGCTGGCTGGACTCGCATTCGGTTCGGAAATCAAACGTTTCGGCCGCAGCAGGATGACCCGCGCTGCCATTCTGGTGCTCATGCTGCTACCTCTGGTGTACGGCGCACTCTACCTGTGGGCGTACTGGGATCCGTTCGGCCACGTCAACAAGATGCCGGTCGCGCTGGTCAACGCCGACCGCGGCGCCGTGGTCTCGGGCCAACAGATGAACATTGGCGACGATATCGCCAAAAGCCTGATCGCCGACGGCAGCTTGGATTGGCATGTACTCAGTCTTGACGAAGCACGTGAGGGAGTCGATCACGGCAAGTACTACTTCATGCTGGAACTGCCTCCGGACTTCAGCGAAGCCGTCGCTTCACCGGTGACCGGACAACCAAAGCAGGCCAACCTGATCGCGGTTTACAACGACGCGAATAACTACATCTCATCGAACATCGGTCGTACGGTCATCGATCAGGTGCTCAACGCAGTATCGACTCGGATCTCCGGTCAGGCAGTCAACCAGATGTTATCCCAAGTCATTTCGTCTGGTTCCGGCATCAAGCAGGCCGCCGATGCGGCCCGGCAACTCGCCGACGGAGCCGCACAAGTCGATGACGGCGCCGGGCAGCTGACGGCAGGCCTGCACACCGCTCGATCAGGATCGGCTCAGCTGGCCACGGGCTCCAAACAACTCTCGGACGGGATCAACAGCGCCACGGACCCGCTGCTATCGGTGTCCAAGGCGCTGTCGGTGATCGGCGGCAACACCGAGCAGCTCGAGCAAGGCGCTACCGCGATCCAACAAGCCAGTGACCAGATCGGTGCCATCGCCAAGGCGCAGGACGCGGCGGCGAACTCATTGTCAGCGGTGATCGACCAGCTCTCGGCGAGCCAGGACCCGATGGCCAACAATGCGTCGGGGACGTTGCGTGGCATCCAGGACCAGCTGCGCGCGCACGAGTTCACGCCACAGATCCGCCAGCAGCTCGCCGACGCCAACAGCGCTGCGATCGCGGCAACCGAGCCGCTCCGCACTCCTGGCAGTCCCCTCAAGGAAGCTCTTGACCAAGTCGGTCGCCGGGGGCAAGAGCTTACCGACAAGCTCAACCAATTGCGTAACGGCGCCCAGCAGGTGGCCGCCGGCAACGCAGAATTGGCGGCCGGGATTGCAAAATTGGATGATGGCGCCAGAAAACTGAAATGGGGCACCGCACAACTCAGATCGGGATCGGACGAACTCGCGACCAAACTTGCCGATGGCGTGAAACAGATTCCCCACTGGTCGAACCAGCAAAAGAATGCGATTGCCGATACCATCGGCGGACCTGTCCATCTGGAAACCTCACACGAGAATGCCGCGCCTAATTTCGGTACCGGTATGGCCCCGTTCTTTATCACACTCGCATTGTTCTTTGGCGCGCTTGTTTTGTGGATGATATTGCGGCCCTTGCAAAACCGTGCAATTGCCGCAGAGGTAGTCGCGATACGCGTGGCCCTTTCCAGTTACTTGCCTGCAGCGGTGATCGGCATATTCCAGGCGGTCATCCTCTACTGCGTGGTGCGATTCGGTCTGGGCATGCATGCCACGCATTCCGTCGCGATGCTGGCCTTCATGGTGCTGATCTCCTTCGCATTCGTCGCCGCGACGCAGGCCGTCAACGCTCTGGTTGGCCCCGCGGTGGGTCGGGTATTGCTCATGGCGCTGCTTATGCTGCAGCTCGTCAGCGCTGGCGGATTGTATCCGGTGGAAACCACCTCCAGACCGTTCCAAATCCTGCACAACTACGACCCGATGACCTATGGGGTAAATGGGCTGCGCCAACTCATATTGGGAGGCATCGATTTCCGGCTCTGGCAAGCGATCATCACATTGGTGGGCATGTGCGCCGTCGGCCTAACGGTCTCGGCCCTCTCGGCTCGACGTAATCGAACGTGGAATCTCATCAGATTGCTGCCGTCGATAAAGGTGTAAAATCCGCCTGGCCGGTAGGCTCCGGGTGCGCCGAATGGAGCTAACTCCTCAAAATTCCGGCGGTATCGGCCGAACGAGGCCGCCAAGTCGGGCCTCAACGGGGCTCAACAGGGCAATCGTGTCGGACGGCCGGTTTCGGTTCGAGTAAGCGTTGACATCGCCACGTGCCCGGCTGCACTGCGATCACCGCGGTAGAAGTTTGGGCGGCATTCACCTCGCAACGCTGCTCGGTGTGCGAGCGTCGAGCATCTGCAGCGCCCGGGCGCTGCAGTGGCACTCAAGCAGGAAACCGCCAGGAATGACTGCTTCAACTCATCTGGGGAGTGGGCATCCGCGGCTTCAGCCGTGCGGAGAAACGTCAAGACCCCGATTACTACTGGCCGGGTATCTGGCCGGGTATCGCTTCTAGATCATCGCGGATGCCTTCCAGGTCGCGCTGGATGGCCTGCACACCGGTGAGAGTGTTTCGGAAATCCTGCTGCATCTCGTCCAGATTTGCCGGTTCGTATTGAGGGCAGTACGAGACGATGGCACCAGCAGTGAATTCGGCGCTCTCGGTGGCGTCCCATATCGACGATTGCTGCACAAAGCGAACGGCCTCTGCGAAGTTGGGTCGCTGCGCCAGGAAGTCGCAGACCCCGTGCCCATGAATCTTGACGTATTCGTGGTCGGGAACTGGCACGCCCTGCTGTTTCAACACCTCGATAAATGCCCTCTCGGCGACGTCAAGCGGCGGAGCGGGGTTCTTCGGCGCCACCGGGTTGGGTCGCGCACTCGGCGGCGGCGGTCTGGGTGGCGCACCCGACGGCGGGACCGCCGTCGGCTGCGCTGCCGGGTGTGGGTTGTGGACCGCCAGCATCACCACCAGTGCCGCGGCGATGGCCAGCACAGATAGCGGCAACGCCGCAAGAAGGCTAAGGCGGCGCAGCACTCTTGTACGGTTGAAAGGCCCGCAGGGGTCAGCGGCAACTTTGGTCTTATGTCGGTCGCCCGCCTCGGTGTCGGATGTTTCCGCAGGGTGTCCCAGACGCTCATCAAGAAGTTCGTCGAGCAGCCGATTCAACGGCTCGCCGCCGTGCGCACGGATTGAACGGCGCATTGCCGCCAGGCGCCGCAACTCCGAGTCGATCGTGTCTCGATCGCGCATGTCCTGAGCGTAAAGCGTGTCAGTGTGCGTTAGCCACTGGCCCAGCGACCGTAAGCTCCAGCCGGCGCCCTCCCAACGTTGACTGGTGTCGCAGGTGTCGGCTAACCGCCGCCGTAGGTTGGTCCCTGGACGCCATCGCGGTACGTGACACACTTCCGCGATGTCCCAGTGCCCGTGCAGCATGTCTCGATGAGAACGGGATTGGCGCCCCAATGCGGTGCGACCTCTTCCGACGAATAGTCGCCGCCGGAGCTCCTGCAGGTACTCTCAACATCGGTGCGCGCGTGGGCAAGAGGTGGCGCCGAAATCATCCCGGCGACCGCTAGTGTGAAGGCGGCAAGGCGCAGGGCGCTGAATGCAGGGCTCTTCATGTTCCTCCATGGATCGGCGTCAGTGCACGTACGCCAAGCCGTTGCTGTTGCGGAAATGACAGAGCCAGCTTAGCGGTTCTGAGCTCGACTCGGTCTGGTGCCGTGCACGAAGGGCAGGTGCCGCACATTCTTGATCCATTCCACTTTGAGCGTCGCGGCCGCGAGATCGAGCGTCACGGCTCAGCTCGAGTGCAGTTGAGCAGGACGCGATGGCGGGTGTCAAAGGTCGCGGGCTGAGCACGGCCGACGGGCGGCGAGAGCGCGGCCGGCGCAGTGCACACGGGCGAAATGCTCCTCGCGGGCACCCTCGTCGTGGAGGGAGGCTCGCGGGCCTGGGTCACCGCGGTCGGTCCGGAGAGGCGCCTGGCCGGGATCGCGCGGCTGACAACCGCGGTCAACAAGCTTGATACGCCACCGACCCGTGGGCTGCGCGGCGTCGTCCGCCTGACCACAACGATCGCGATCAGCGTGGTTGCGTCAGGCAGTGGGGTCGTCGAAGAGGTTGTTGAGCAGCGTCCCGTCCTGCGGCGCCGCCAGGCGCTGCCAGTTCAAGTCCGCCGATATCGACCGGCCCGGTGGGGTCCGGGCTGACCAACGGCGGGGCGCCGCCGGCGTTGACGCTGACCAGATCGACGACCGGTTGATCCCCGGCGGCAGGCGTCAGGAAGGCGAGGACGTCGTTGGACGTGCCGGTATGAACCGTGGCCTACCGGATTCCCGCCAGCCAGGTGTCTTGCCTGAAAAGATTGGCGTTCGACCCGAATGCATCCGGCGTGCTGAATTGGTCGTACGACCCAATCCTGCTCCGGGGAGCAGGAGTAGCGGAGGATGTCAACGTGTCACGATCTCTCAAACCGCCCCGTTTCACGGCATCGGCTTCGACGCGCAGCGACTCCGGCAGCGGTCCGTGCGAACGCATCCGCGCAGCGCCAATAGCCGTTGTCGCCGGCGGCGCAGGCGAGTGAGACCGACCGTAGGGACCGCTGAACACGCACCCGCCTTTGCGCGGCACCGGTCCCACTTTAGCTCCCAGTTCGTGTTCTCGGCGATGGCAAGCGCGTCCTCGGAGATGGTCCTCAATGCCGTGAAACGCCTGCTGTACCCACACACCGCCGTCGCGCCGCCTGTTCTCTGTTCTGCCGCAGGCCCGTTGCGGTCCGGCCACTGCCGGTGCGAGGATCACCGCACCGTCGCGGCGAGTTTGGGTGCGGGCCGTCCAGCGATCATCGGCAAGTCCAAATAGGTCTTGATACCAGGCCCGGCGGCACACACATAGGGGATCGCGTTGACGCAGTGGTTGGCGGTCGCCACGACGCCGGGATTTCTGCGCAGGCCTTCAGCGATCGAATCCGGCTGCAAACCTTTGAAGATCACTTCGACGTCGGGGTCTCCGGTGACCTGGATTTCGAACCGCTCACCGCGCTCGCCGAAACTCCAGGCCGGATCCAAGTCGGCCTCGCCCATCAGCCAGTTCACCGCAGCGGTGATCACCGGCTGTCCGTCCACGATTGCCTGCCAACGGAAACGACGCGCCGCGACGGTGCCGGGCGCTATCGTCAAGAAACCGGCGTCGATGGGAGCCGTGGCGACCGCGACATCCTGCGTCGAGGCGAAGCTCGGATCACGCAAGCCCAGGTAGTCGGCCACCATCCACACCGAGGCTTTGAAGCCGCCTTCCAACAGGCCCGCCATCGGGCTGCGTGCAGCCTCCGCGGGGCTGGCCCCGAAGCCCATGATGTGGCGCACCACATCGGGGGCGTTATACGTGCGTATGTCAGAGAATTCTTCGGCCCGCACATGCGTGATCGCCGTGGATAGCGCCGAAATCATCAACGGGAACTTCTCGGTGATCCCTCCGGGATGGATGCCTGAGCCGTGTAAGCTCACCCCGCCGTCGAGGCAGGCCGCCTCGATGTCCCTCACCCGCTGATCGGTTCGGTCCGGATATACCCAACCGACCGGGGTCACGACGTTTTTCCCTGACCGTAGAATGGCTTTGACCTCGTTTTCGTCGGGAACCAGCGGCGCATACATCACACAGTCGGCGTCGACTGCCAGCACGTCATCCCTGGCCGAGCTGGCCACGATGCCAAGCGGCTGGCGCCCGACGATATCACCGACATCACGGCCACTCTTCTCGGGGCTGTGTACCCAGCAGCCGGCCAACTCCAGTTCGGGATGATTAAGGATGGCCTCGATGGCGGCCTTACCGACACCGCCGGTAGCCCATTGAATGACTCGCCAAGCCTTAGTGTTTCGTGATTGCACGGTCGACCCTCCGTCAGCGGACCGAACTGCCAATGAGCCGTTGCGGCTAGGGGAGCGTATGGCGGGTCGACAGTGACTGTCAACGCTGGCGGGCCATCGCGGAGACTTCCGCGGCCCGGCCAGACCGACGAGAGCCCGGCCCGTCGCGGTCATGCCCGCTCGGTCGTCGCTGCCGACCGGTATGGCGACGGTCGACCTCTTCGACTGCCGCACGAGGCGACCTAGCGCCACAACACGCGTGGGGCACTTTGGTTCGCTGCCGGAGGATGCTCGGATGCGTGTCACGAGGTCCCGGCACGGTATGACGCTGCTATGGCGGCGGCTCGACGGCATGGCTCTGGCTCCGTTGCGCGATTGTGCCTGGACAGCGCCGCTTATTACCATTGCTCCGTCGGGCAGCAAACTTCGCAGCCGGGAGATCGCAGGTGACCGCATACCGTCATATCCGCAGTTCGGTGATTCCGGCGGCCGCTTTGCTGATCGCTGCGGCTCCGATGTCACGTGCCGACCCGATCGACTTCTACCACGACGTTACCGCGATCGGAGTCACGTCCAGTGACGGAGAAGAAGGAGTCATCGACATCGGAAAGGCCATCTGCTACGCACTAGAACATGGCCGGACCCCCGAGCAGGTGGCCAGGCAACTGTTCTACAACTCGGCGGTTTCCAACAAAAACAACGGCATCAGCCTCGAACAGGCGCGACAGGAAGTGACCTTCGCGGTCAATGACATGTGCCCACCCTGAGTCGCCGACGCGCTGCGTTAGGAGTGGGGCTAGCAGGTGAACTGGCAGAGGAGGCGGCGCCGTTGTCCGGTGGCCAGCGCTCCCAGCGCGGCATTGCGATCACGATCATCACGGTCGGGCCCTGCATACTGGGGAGTTGTGAGGGCGCCGATGTATGTAGAGAGTCTGCGCCGCTATCCGGTGAAGTCGATGCTCGGCGAGGTCGTGACCCGGCTGTTCGTCGACGAGCGCGGCGCCGACGGGGATCGGCGGCTGGCACTTGTCGATACCGCAACCGGACGTGTGGCCAGCGCCAAACATCCCCGGCTGTGGCGATCGCTGCTGCAGTTCACCGCCAGTGGCGATGTCGGGAGGGTGCGGATTCAGCTGCCCGACGGGGCGAGCGTAGCCGCAGACGATCCTGGCATCGACGAATTGCTTTCCCGGCTGGTGGGTCGCTCGGTGCGCCTGATCAGCCGCAGGCCGCAGGGTGCCGCCCTAGAGCGGCCCGACCCGGAGAGGGTGCTGGAGCTCGGCGTCGACGCCGAGGTGGACTCCCAAATCCTCGAGATCGCGCGGGCGACGCCGGGCGAATCGTTTACCGATCTTGCCCCGCTGCATGCGATCACGACGGCCACCCTAGAGCGCATCGGCACCGAAGCGTTGCGATACCGGCCCAACCTGGTGATCGCTACACCGCCTGGATACTCGTATTACCCGGAAAACGACTGGGTGGGCGCGCAGCTATCCGTCGGTGAAACGCGGCTGCGTGTCCTAAAGCCCACGTCGCGATGCATCCTGCCCACGCTCGAACACGGCCCGCTGCCCACGGCCCCGCATGCGCTTCGCACACCGGTTGCCGAAAACCGTTTGGCGGCAGCAGGATCAGCAATGCTACCGTGCGCCGGGGTGTATCTGGAGGTGTTGACGCAGGGCACGATCCATACCGGCGACCCGGTTAGGCTGTATTGACCATGGTTTGACACACCTCGTCAAGCTGCCTCCGCCACGGTCGGCTGACGCGGCCGAGCGCGTTGACTGTGCGTCCCCGGCGACGACACGCCGAAGTGACACGCCCTGAGCGCACAGTCGACGCCGCAGGCCCACAGTGGACGGCAGGCTGACCGGTAGCGGTTTCACGCGTCGTCACCGGCCCCATCGCCCAACGTTTCCGGATGCGGCCCAGGCAGTTCGGCGTCCACCGGCTCGTCCAGTGCAGGCACGGAGTCGGATGCTTCCGGGGTGACGACGTCGATCAGGACCACATCACCCGCGGAAGGTGGAGCGTCCTCGGTCTCCTGCAGGTCCATCGGCAGGAACATGTGGTGGGTGAACTGGGGCTGATAGGCCCCGCCGCCACCAATTCGCACGCCACCGCCTTCACCACTGGATACCGCTGTGCCGTCTGGCAACGTCACCGCGGTGTGTCGGCCGTTCCAGCCCACCACCAAAGCTCCTGGTGCGGTTCCATACCGGAAACCCCGCGCCAGCAGGGCCGATTCTTCGTTTCCGGTGTTGAAGCGATTTCCGAAAACTGGCCGGTCACTAGCTGCGTTGGACACCCATGAAACCAGGCCCGAACAGTCCGTTCCCGCAGGCGAATCCCCGCCGGTGACATACGGTGTACCGGACACCTGCTGCACCAATGTCAACAGTGTTGCTAAAACAGACATGCGCCGGGACTTTAACAACACAGTTGGTATTCATCCAAAATTTGTGGTAGTCATCACTTTTAGAGTATCCAATGACTTGGACTACATAAGTCCTCTCATTCTAAAATTTCGTTGTCGAGCGAAACCGGATTCAGGTCAGCGCCTTACCGACCATTGTGCTTCTCTGTACCTGCTTACAGTCTCTAACCTTTGGTCGAAAGTACCTGCAATACAATTACTCTCAGCGATATAATTGGGAAGTTAACTAGCCGAAGCCAATTGGCCTCGTTTGCCGTTCATCCCGCTGCACACCGACGGTTTCTGGAGTGTCAATTCGATTCAGAGGGGTGCACACCACCCTGCGGACATGTCAAGATCAGCGGTCCAATCCCGCGCGTCAGTCCTGATGACGTCGGTGATGACCGGGACGACCGGCTTGCCGGCCGGCGGGCAGCCCGGCAGCGGGTCGGTCATCGAATTGGTTGCGTCGGGCCCGGCGACACCGTGGCCGACACGACGGGATCGGCCGTCTTCTGCCAAGCGGACATGAGACGGTATGAATTTATGCAGACCTTCGACTACCTCACCTACGAGGAGTTCGGCCGACGATTCTTCGAAATCGCCGTCACCGAGGACCGCGTCGGTGCCGCGTTCGCCCAAATCGCCGGGGATGAGTTCGAGATGGCCCCGATCGGTCAGGGACCAGGCAAGATCGCCAAGGTCAGCGCCCAGGTAAAGATTCAGCAGCCGCAGGTCCGGCGCAACGTGGGCGAGATCATCACGTTCAGCATTCACATCCCGCTGGCCATCAACCTGCTGGTCGACCTCCGGTTGGACAAGCAGCGGTTTTGGGTCGACGGCGACATCGCGCTCACCGCGACAGCGCGCGCGGCAGAACCGTTGCTGCTGATCATCGACGTGGCCAAGCCACGGCCGTCCGATATCACGGTCCACGTGTCGTCCACGACGATCCGTGGTGAGCTGCTACGTATCCTCGCTGGGGTCGACGGCGAGATACGACGTTTCATCGCGCACCACGTCGCCGACGAGATCGACTCGCCACAATCGCAAGCTGCCCAGGTCATCGACGTGGCGGCCCAACTCGATGAGGCCTGGACGGGCATCTGACCCGGTCATCTGTTCGCTTGCGCCATCCACGACCATCCGGCCCGCCACACCGGTGGCAGGCACGTCAGCTCCGTAGCCGATGCACCACGCGGTGTTCGACCGCGTTGATCGTCAGCGCCCGTCGGGTGATCCGCCAGCCGGCTTCGGTGCGCTGATATTCGTCGTCGTAACGCAGATGCCAGACTAGGTCGGTCAGTTGGTCGCCGCGCCGCGTCCAATGATGTGCCACGCAGGCGATGCGCCCGCGGGCATGACCGGGGCGCGGGCCGTCGTCGTAGACCTCGCCGATGATCGCATGCTCGGTGCGCACGGTGGTGGCTACCGCCGCGATCGCCGCACCGATCGCAGCTTCACCGCGGTGGCGCTGCACTGGCGTAAGCTCAGCCCCCGAGCCGGGCACCGCAAGTTCACCTGAGTCAGTGAAAAGCTTTGCTACTGAATTGAACTGACGATCATCTACGCCGGCGGCGTAGCGATGTACCAGGTCGGTCAGGGCCGCCCGGTCGGTCGGCGAGAGTGTCATGTCACCAATGACAAGCGTTGTGCGCACGCCGACAACGCGTCTTTGGCTTGCTCGATATCGGCGATCGGCGGCATCGTCAACACGATCCGGTCAGCCCCCCGGTCGGCAAGCCGACTCGCGCGTTCGGCGTCGATACTGGTGACCGAGTGGCCTAGCGAAACCTCGAGGCGCGCCGGGTCACGCCCGGCGGCTGACGCTTCGTCGCGCATCAACGTCAGCAAGGAATCCAGCTGCGCACCGGCGACCCCGAGCGGCTGAAAGCCGTCGCCAAACCGTCCGGCCCGTCGCGCTGCCACCCGGCTGTGGCCACCGATGTGCACCGGAAGATGTTTTCCTACAACAGGTTTGGGGTAGCACATAACATGGTCGAAGTCGAAGAACTCGCCGTGGTGGCTGGCCCCGCAGGGTTGGTCGTCCCAGAGAGCCCGCAGTACCGCCAATTGCTCTTCGGCCCGCCGGCCGCGGGTACCGAATTCGGTTCCACACGCTTCGATCTCTTCACGCAGCCATCCGATACCCACGCATAGTCGAAGGCGCCCACCCGAAAGCGCATCGACGGTCGCCGCCCGCTTGGCCAGCACCACAGGATGGTGGTTGGGCAGCACCAGAACGCCGGTGGCCAGCTTGAGCCGGCGAGTGTGACCTGCCAGAAACGCCAGCAGGTCAAGGGGATCGGGGATCGGGCAGTTTGCCGCCAACTCGACCCGGCCGGAACTGTCATAGGGGTAGACGCTGTCGTAGCGGGAGGCCAGCACCGTGTGCTCGACGACGATGATCGACTCGAAGCCGCAGGCTTCCAGATGCCGGGCGAACTCGGTCATCCACATCGCGTCGCCGGTGACACCGGCGCCGACCGGGGCGACCACCGCGAATTTTGGCGCGATTTCCATAGCACCGCGAAGCTAGCAGGCCGGCTCGGCGGCGGTGCACGCGCGCAGCACCTCGGCGAGCCTGGCCGCCCGATCATCGGTGAAGACATCCTCAAGCAGCACTGGCCGACCGTCCGGGCCGGACAGTGGAACCCGCCAGTTGGGGTACTCGTTGCTGGTGCCGGGCTGGTTTTGAGCGCGCCGGTCACCGACCGCATCGGTGAGCGCCAGACCCAACAGCCGCGATGGCGTTCGGCCCAGGTACTGGTGCAGCGCCACAACGGTCGCGTCGAGGTCGGCGTGCTTGCCCAATAGCCCGACTCGGCGCAGCTCGTCCAGCCAGGCCGCTCGCTCGGCCTCGGCGGCCGCGAGTTCTTCCTCTACGGGGCGAGTCAGCAGCCCCAACGAAGCACGCAGGCGCACGTGCTCGCCGGCCAGATACCCCGCGGTCGGCGGCAGGTCGTGGGTGGTGACCGAGGACAGGCAATACTCCCGCCAGCGCTCGGCCGGCAATGGGATCGGCATCGGTCCGCCGGCACCGTCGCGGTCGAGCTCGAACCACAGGATCGAGGTGCCCAGCACCCCGCGGGCCCGCAGATAGTCGCGCACCCACGGTTGCACAGTGCCCAGATCCTCGCCGACGACCACCGCTCCGGCACGGTGCGCCTCGAGCGCGACGATACCGATCATCGCCTCGTGGTCGTAGCGCACGTAGGCACCGTCTGCGGGCCGCGCGCCGGCCGGGATCCACCACAGCCGAAACAGCCCGATGATGTGATCGATGCGCACCCCGCCGGCGTGCCGCAACGCCGAGCGCAGCAGGGCCCGGAACGGCCGGTACTCCTGCTCCTCGAGCCGGTCCGGGCGCCACGGCGGCTGCGACCAGTCCTGGCCCAGTTGATTGAATTCGTCGGGCGGTGCGCCGGCAGTCACGCCGAGGGCCAGCACGTTCTGCAACGCCCACGCGTCGGCGCCGTTGGGGTGCACACCCACGGCCAGGTCTGCCATGATGCCCAGCGACATACCGGCGCCCACCGCGTGCGATTGCGCCGCGGCCAGCTGCTCGTCGAGCTGCCACTGCAGCCAGCGGTGAAAGTCCACGGCTTCGGCGTGCGCCGCGACGAAGTCGGCGATCCCGTCGGCGGTGGGGTGCTGCAGTGACTCCGGCCATTGGTGCCAGTCGCCGCCGTACACCTCGGCCAGCGCGCACCAAGTGGCGAAGTCGTCGAGCGCCGACCCTTCTCGGGCGCGATACGCCGCATAGGCCAGTTCGCGACCCGCCGACCGTGGTACCCGGTAGATCAGCTGCAATGCCGTCCGCTTGGCCGCCCAGGCGGTGTCGCGGTCGATCGAATCCACGCTGGCCGCGTGTTCCTGCACAGCGCTGCGCAGCCGCCATACGCGTCGGCGTTTGCGAAGGTCGGCGAATTCAGCGATCGCCTCCACCCGAAGGTAGAGCGGGTTGACGAAGCGTCGCGACGTCGGCAGGTACGGTGACGGCTGCATCGGCGTGGTCGGTGCCGCCGCATGGAGCGGATTGATCAGCAGGAACCCCGCGCCGTGCAGTGCGGCCGACCAGACCGCAAGGTCGGTGAGATCGGTGAGGTCGCCGACTCCCCACGACTGCGTCGAGCGCACGCTGTACAACTGGGCGGTCAGTCCCCAGGTGCGGCCGGCGCCGAGCCGCTCCGGTAGCCCCAGCCAATCCGGGGTCACGATGAGCGCGGTATCGCTGTGCTGGTCGCCGGAACGCATGTGCACCCGGTGGTAACCGAGCGGCAGGTCGGCGGGCAGCACGAAGCTGGCCTCGCCCACCTGGCGCCCCGCGAGTTCGAACGGTGCCGCGAAATTGTCGATCTGCCGAGCCCCGCCCCGAATGGTGCCGTCCTCCAGCTGCAGCCACACCTCGACGTCGGCACCGTGGGTGACATGGACCCAAAACGGCGTTTCGACGCCAACCCGGCCGACGATGGTCGGCGGCAGAGGACGGGACCAGTACGCCCGGTCCCGGGCGGTGAGCGCCGCGGCGCGTTGGGTCTCGGTTCCGGCAGCCACATCGAACGCGGCGAGAACAGCAACCAGTGTGTTTTCGGCTACCGCGACCCGTCGGCCGGTCCAGTCCTCGTATTCGGTGGCGATCCCGAATCGTCGGGCGAGTTCTGCCAGTGACGCCTGGGACATGCCGCCCATCTTTGCGCGTGCCGCCTGGCCGCCTGCGCGCGCTGTCCCGGCAGAGTGCGGCGGGGCGATTTGTCCCATCCGCCGCTACCATAACCAGGTAAGACCCGGACCGCTGCGGCCCGGGTGATCCAGCAGGGACACTCCATGAGGAACCCGATAAGGACCATGACGAAATTCAACGCTGCGCTACTCCTCGCGCCCGGTGCGGTTCGCGGTGCCGCCGCCGGCCGGGTTGTTGCATGGCGAGGTCGCCCGGGTTGCCCTACGGTTGTCGGTGTGAACTGCCGCCAGGGTCAGCGGCCGTGGGTTTCTACACGACAGATGGTGGACTTCGGTGGCAAATAGCGAAGGCAGGCACCGGGGGTCCGGATACGGCCTCGGGCTGTCGACCAAGACGCAGGTAACCGGTTACCAATTCCTGGCGCGCCGGACCGCGATGGCACTGACACGCTGGCGGGTCCGCATGGAGGTCGAACCCGGCCGGCGCCAAATGCTGGCGGTGGTCGCGTCGGTGTCGGCGGCCGCGGTGATTTGCCTCGGCGCGCTGCTCTGGTCGTTCCTGAGCCCGTCTGGCCAGCTGAACCAGACACCGATCATCGCCGACCGCAGCACCGGCGCGTTGTACGTGCGGGTGGGCAACACGTTATATCCCGCGCTCAACCTGGCATCGGCCCGGCTGATCGCCGGTAGGCCGGACAATCCACACAGTGTTCGGTCCAGTCAAATCGCCGAGCAACCACAAGGGCCGATGGTCGGCATCCCGGGCGCGCCCAATCAGACCACGCCGACCAACCCCGCGTCGTCGTCGTGGCTGGTGTGCGACACGGTGACGAGCAGCCAAGGCGTAGGGGCACCGTCGTCGGTCACGGTGACGGTGATCGACGGCGCCCCGGACCTGTCTGGGCGACGACGGATCGTCGACGGGTCCGACGCCGTGGTGCTGCGGTTCGACACCGACACCTGGGTGATCCGGCAGGGACGCCGATCACGCATCGACGCAGCGGACCGGGCGGTGCTGCTGCCGCTGGGCTTGACACCGGAGCAAGTCACCGGGGCGCGACCGATGAGCCGCGCGCTGTTCGACGCGATTCCGGTCGGCCCCGACCTCGCGGTCCCCATGGTACCCGGCGCCGGCAGCCCCGCTAATTTCCCCGGCGCACCGGGGCCGGTGGGAACGGTGTTGGCGACACCGCAAGTCAGCGGCCCACAGCAGTACTCGGTGGTACTGCCCGACGGCGTGCAGACAGTGTCCGCGGTGGTGGCCCAAATCCTGCAGAACGCGGGCAGCTCACCCGGTGCCGCACCGAAGTTGGTGACGCCGGCCGCGCTGGCGCAAATGCCGGTGGTGCAAGGACTGGATCTGTCGGCCTACCCGGACGGTCCCCTGAACGTGATCGATCTCGCCACCAACCCGTCGACCTGTTGGTGGTGGGAGAAGACCAGCGGTGAGCAGCGGGCCCGGGTCCAGGTGTTGTCCGGGCCGACGATCCCGGTGGCCGCCTCCGACATCGACAAGGTGGTGTCGCTGGTGAAGGCGAACGGGACTGCGCTGGAGGCCGACCGGGTCTATTTCGGCCCGGACTATGCCAACTGGCTCCAGGCCACCGGTAACGACCCGGGTGTGTCCACAGCCGAATCACTCTGGTTTGTCTCGGATTATGGCGTGCGTTTCGGTGTAGACGGCGCCAAAGAAGTGCGCACGGCGTTGGGCCTGACGTCGGCGCCCAATCCCGCGCCGTGGGTGGCACTGCGGCTGCTGGCGCCGGGCCCGGCACTGTCGCGGGCCGACGCGCTGGTGAAACACGACGCGCTCCCGGCGGATAAGAACGTCGAAGAATTGGTGGTCCCCAAGTGAAACGTGGCTTTGCACGCCCCACACCAGAACGGGCGCCGGTAGTTAAGCCGGAGAACATCGTCTTACCGACACCGTTGAGTGTTCCACCGCCGGAAGGCAAACCCTGGTGGTTGGTGGTAGTCGGCGTGCTGGTCGTCGGCCTGCTGGTCGGCATGGTCGCCATGACGGTGGCCAACGGATCCCGGATGTTCTTGGGCGCCGGCGCGATCTTTCCGATCTTCATGATCGGCGGCGTCGGGATGATGATGTTCGGCGGCCGGTTCGGCGGCCAGCAACAGATGAGCCGACCGAAACTGGACGCGATGCGCGCCCAGTTCATGTTGATGCTCGACTTGCTGCGCGAAACCGCGCAGGAGTCGGCCGATTCGATGGACGCCAACTACCGCTGGTTCCACCCGGAGCCGACGACGTTACCGGCCGCGGTGGGGTCGCCGCGGATGTGGGAACGCAAACCCGACGGCAAGGACCTCAATTTCGGGGTCGCCCGCGTCGGGGTGGGTATGACACGACCCGAAGTGACTTGGGGCGAGCCGCAGAACATGCCGACCGACATCGAGCTGGAACCCGTGACCGGTAAGGCATTGCAGGAATTCGGGCGCTACCAAAGCGTCATCTACAACATGCCCAAGATGGTGTCGCTGCTCGTCGAACCCTGGTACTCCCTGCTCGGGCGGCGCGAGCAGGTACTGGGTTTGATGCGGGCGATCATCTGTCAACTGGCGTTTTTCCACGGTCCCGATCACATCAAGATGATCGTCGTCTCTTCCGAAATCATGGATTGGGAATGGGTCAAGTGGCTTCCGCACTTTGGGGATACCCGCCGGACCGACGCAGCCGGCAATGCCCGCATGGTGTACAGCTCGCTGCGTGAGTTCGCCGCCGACCAAGGCGAATTATTCGCCGGACGTGGCTCGTTCACACCCCGGCACGCCAGTTCGTCAGCAGAGACGCCGACACCGCACCACGTGATCATCTGCGACATCGAGGATCCGCAATGGGAATACGTGCTCAGCGCAGGCGGCATCGACGGGGTGACGTTCTTCGACTTGACCGGAGCCGCGCTGTGGACTGCTCGTCCGGAGCGCGTGCTGCAGTTCGACAGCAGTGGGGTGATCGAGGCGCTGCCCCGAGACCGCGACACCTGGATGGTGATCGACGACAACCGCTGGTTCTTCGCGCTGGCCGACCAGGTCACCGAAGCCGAGGCCGAGCAGTTGGCTCTGCAGATGGCGCATTGGCGCCTTGCCGAGGCCTACGAGGAGATCGGTCAGAAGGTGGCGCACATCGGTGCGCGCGACATCCTGTCCTATTACGGCATCGAGGATCCCGGGACGATCGACTTCAACGCGCTGTGGAACTCGCGTGGCGACGCGATGCGGCGGTCGCGGCTGCGGGTGCCGTTCGGCAACCGCTCCGACAACGGCGAGCTGCTGTTTTTGGACATGAAGTCACTCGACGAAGGTGGCGACGGCCCGCACGGGGTCATGTCCGGCACAACCGGTTCGGGTAAGTCGACGCTGGTGCGCACCGTGATCGAGTCGCTGATGCTCGCCCATCCCCCAGAAGAGCTGCAGTTCGTGCTGGCCGACCTCAAGGGTGGGGCGGCGGTCAAGCCGTTCGCCGGCGTTCCGCATGTGTCGCGAATCATCACCGACCTCGAAGAGGACCAGGCGCTCATGGAGCGCTTCCTGGATGCCCTATGGGGTGAGATCGCCCGGCGCAAAGCGGTATGCGACAACGCCGGCGTCGATGACGCCAGGGAGTACAACGAAATGCGCGCGCGGATGCGGGCCCGCGGCCAAGACATGCCGCCGCTGCCGATGCTGGTCGTGGTGATCGACGAGTTCTACGAATGGTTCCGGATCATGCCCACCGCGGTGGATGTCCTGGACTCTATTGGCCGGCAGGGTCGGGCCTACTGGATCCATCTGATGATGGCGTCGCAGACCATCGAGAGCCGTGCCGAAAAGCTCATGGAGAATATGGGTTACCGACTGGTGCTGAAAGCCCGCACCGCGGGCGCCGCACAAGCTGCCGGCGTGCCCAACGCCGTCAACCTGCCGGCCCAGGCGGGTCTGGGCTACTTCCGCAAGAGCCTCGACGAAATCATCCGTTTCCAGGCGGAATTCCTGTGGCGCGACTACCGCCGTGGCGTGTCGCTTGACGACGACGGGCACGTGCCGCTGACTCATAGCGTTGACTACATCCGGCCGCAACTGTTCACCACTGAGTTCACACCGCTCGAGGTCAGCGTGGGCGGACCGGACCTCGACATGGCCGGAATCGTCAATGGTCAGATCCTCAACGGCCCCAATGGCTCCAACGGCTCCAATGGCAACGTTGGCGCTATCGAAGAGGAAGACGTCGACGAAGAAGAAGAGGCCATCAGGACACCGAAAGTCGGCACGGTGATCATCGATCAGCTGCGCAAGATCGACTTCGAGCCCTACCGACTGTGGCAGCCGCCGTTGGACCAGCCGATCGCGATCGACCAACTGGTCAACCGGTTCTTGGGTCGGCCGTGGCAGCAGGACTACGGAACGGCAAGGAATCTGGTCTTCCCGATCGGGATCATCGACCGACCGTACAAACACGACCAGCCGCCGTGGACGGTGGACACCTCCGGGGCCGGCGCCAACGTGCTGATCCTGGGTGCCGGCGGTGCCGGCAAAACGACGGCGCTGCAGACGCTGATCTGCTCGGCCGCGTTGACCCACACACCCGAGCAGGTGCAGTTCTACTGTTTGGCCTACAGCGGCACCGCGTTGCAGACGGTGGCCGGATTGCCACATGTCGGCGAGGTCGCCGGCCCCACCGACCCCTACGGGGTGCGCCGCACGGTCGCCGAGCTGCTGGCGTTGGTGCGCCTGCGCAAACGCACCTTCCTCGAGCACGAAATCGCTTCCATGGAGATGTTCCGCCGGCGCAAGTTCGGCGGGGAGCCCGGCTCGGCGGCAAAAGGGGTGCCCGACGACGGGTTCGGTGACGTCTACCTGGTGATCGACAACTACCGGGCGCTCGCCGAGGAGAACGAAGTCCTGATCGAGCAGGTCAACCAGATCATCAACCAGGGCCCGTCCTTCGGCGTGCACGTAGTGGTAACCGCCGACCGCGAATCCGAACTGCGGCCCCCGGTGCGCAGCGGCTTCGGTTCCCGCGTGGAGCTGCGGCTGGCCGCGGTCGAGGACGCCAAGCTGGTGCGCTCCCGGTTCGCCAAGGACGTCCCGATCAAGCCCGGCCGCGGCATGGTCGCGGTCAACTACGTGCGACTGGACAGCGACCCGCAATCCGGTCTGCACACCCTGATTGCCCGGCCCGCGTTGGACAGCACACCAAAAGGGGTATTCGAGTCCGACAGTGTGGCTGCAGCGGTCAGTCAGGTCGCGGCGGGCAAGGCCCGTCCGGTGCGTCGACTGCCGGCGATGTTCGGGCTCGACCAGGTGCGGGCGCTGGCCGCAAACGACCGTCGCGCGGGGGTGGGAGCAGGCGGAATCGCTTGGGCGATCTCGGAATTGGACCTGCAGCCGGTGTACCTCAACTTCGCCGAGAACGCTCACCTCATGGTGACCGGCCGGCGCGAGTGCGGGCGTACGACGACGCTGGCGACGATCATGACCGAGATCGGCCGGATCTATGCTCCCGGCGCCAGCACCGCGCCGCCGACCTCGCGTCCCTCCGCTCAGGTGTGGCTGGTCGATCCGCGCCGTCAGCTGCTGACCATGCTGGGCTCGGACTACGTGGAGAAGTTCGCGTACAACCTCGACGGTGTCGCCGCGATGATGGACGAGTTGGCGGCCGCGTTGGCCCGCCGTGAACCGCCACCGGGCTTGTCGGCCGAGGAGCTGTTAGCGCATTCGTGGTGGAGCGGTCCGGAAATCTTCCTGATCATCGACGATATCCAGCAGCTGCCGCCGGGTTTCGATTCACCGCTGCACAAGGCTGCGCCGTGGGTGACCAGGGCCGCCGATGTCGGCTTGCATGTGATCGTCGCCCGCACCTTCGGTGGCTGGTCCTCGGCGGGCAGCGACCCGATCTTGCGCGCACTACATCAGGCCAACGCGCCGCTGCTGGTGATGGATGCCGACCCCGACGAGGGCTTCATCCGCGGCAAGATGAAGGGCGGCCCGCTGCCGCGCGGCCGTGGCCTGCTGATGGCCGAGGACACCGGTGTCTTCGTCCAGGTGGCCTCCACCGCACTGCGTCGATAGCCGTCCAATCCGCATACCGTCCGACATTCCCGGCGGGGATTATTTGCGGCGAGATTTAAACCTGCAGGGCACCGCTGTTATTGGTGCCCCGACGATACCGGTGCAACATGATTACCCTCATTATGTTGTTATTGCGCTGACTTGAGCAGGCGGATTTCTCCGGAAAGCCATTTCCGAGGTGTTGCCCAACGTTAACACTTGACGACGGTAGGTGAACACTTGCCGACACCGGCCGGTAGGGGAAGCGACGCTGAGCAACAGCGGCTATCCTCGTGCGCGGAACGCTTGCTGAAATTTAGGAGAGGAGAAAGCTCCATGTCGTTCGTGACCACACAGCCTGAAGCGTTGTCGTCGGCGGCAAGCAGCCTGCAGGGGATCGGCTCATCGCTGAACGCCCACAATGCTGCTGCAGCTGCGCCGACCACCGGGGTGGTTCCGGCAGCGGCCGACGAGGTCTCGGCCCTGACCGCGGCGCAGTTCGCCGCCCACGCGCAGATGTATCAGGCAGTCAGCGCGCAGGCCGCGGCGATCCACGAGATGTTCGTGAACACGCTCAGCACCAGCGCTGGCTCATACGCGGCCACCGAAGCCGCCAATGCGGCTGCGGCCGGTTAGGCCGGGTGACGGAAACCGCGGGAGTCGGGTTGGGTACCCATCGCCGGAGTTCGGCGGCATCCTGTTAGCCGGAAAGGGGGAAGCGCCGCGTATTTCGAGTAGCCATCGCGTAAGTCGGCTGGCTAAAACCGCAGTTCCAGGTCCATCGCTTCGATGGCCGACCAGTAAGGAGACAATCGAGTGACCACTCGTTTTATGACCGACCCGAACGCCATGCGCGACATGGCGGGCCGGTTCGACATGCACGCCCAAACCGTCGAAGACGAAGCCCGCAAGATGTGGGCCTCCTCGGTCAACATCGCCGGGGCCGGCTGGAGCGGCACCGCCCAGTCGACGTCCTACGACACGATGGGTCAGATGAACCAGGCGTTCCGCAACATCGTCAACATGCTGCACGGGGTGCGCGACGGGCTGATCCGCGACGCCAACCACTACGAAACCCAAGAACAAGCCTCTCAGCAAATTCTGAGCAGCTGACCCCTGCATTCACCCCCACTGCTGCGTAAGCTCTACTGCTAGGAGAACCACACAATGACGATTAACTACCAGTTCGGCGACGTCGACGCGCACGGCGCGACCATTCGCGCCCAGGCCGCCGCCTTGGAGGCCGAGCACCAGGCCATCATCCGCGACGTGCTGGCCGCCGGTGACTTTTGGGGCGGTTCGGGGTCGGCGGCCTGCCAGGAGTTCATCACCGCGTTGGGCCGCAACTTCCAGGTCATCTACGAACAAGCCAACGCCCACGGCCAAAAGGTGCAGACCGCCGGGTCCAACATGGCGTCCACCGACAGCGCCGTCGGCTCCAGCTGGGCCTAAAGCCCGCACGCTACACCCGAAACCGGGGCACGCCGCGGCGTGCCCCGGTTTCGCGCGCGCGACGAGTTACCCGGTGCCGGTTGCCGCACAGGCACCCAGGATCATCGTCGACAAGAAGTTCGAGGCGTTGGCCAGATGGTTGTCGGCCGGAACGTAGGTGGGCAGTCCGACGACGAAGGCGCGGCGATACTCCGCAGCCAAGTTGGCCAGATCCTGCCAGGTCGGGTTACCACTTTGCCGGCCAAGCTGTTCCATCTTGCCGGCGTAGGCATTCATCACCGGGGCGACCGCGTAGTTGACGGCTTTCTGTTCCTTGTTCCAATAGATCGACGGAATGTTCGGGTCGATCTGAAGCCAGGCGGCGGTGTTCTTGCCGAATTGCTCCAGCGCCGACTGCCATTGTGGACAAACAGGATTCGGGCCGGTCAAAAACGGCCGAGGGTTGGTGGGATTGCCCACCGCCGGGACGTGGGCGGGTGCCGGAGCCGGCGGGACGAGCGGGCCCCGGGCCGCGGCCGCACCGTCGACGATGGCGGCGCAGATCGCTCCGAGCGCCGACGAGGCGCTGTTGGCGGCACCGGCGAAGTTGTTGTCGGCCGGGACGTACTTGGGGATGCGCTCGGCGTAGGCCCGCGCATAGACGATGAACTGCTCGTAGAGCTCACGCATCACCCGGTGCGGGGTCAACTTCACCAATCCGGTGGTCTGCGCAGCGGCGGAGCGCATCGACTGGCCGGCGGCCATGAACTGCGCGCGTTGCTTCTCGTCCCATTGCGAGGCCGGGACCGACCGATCGCGGTCGTTCCAAATACCTTCGCCGTTGTTGGACAGCGCGTTGTTGATCGCGGTCCACGCCGCACAGCTGGGATCCTCGGTGATGACGGTGACCGGCCCGGTGTCGTCGGCGCTGGCCACCCCGGCCGCCATGTCCAGGCCCGACCCGGACGTGTGCTTGGACCCAGACGTGTTGTCGGATCCGCCGAAGAGCATGAACGCGGCGAGTGCAGTGGCCAGCACCGCCAGGAACGTCACTGCGCCTAGTGCCCACTTGAAGGTCTTGTTGGTTTTCGGCGCGTCGTCGTCATCTGTCACGGGGGCCAGCTTAAGGCACCGTCCGGGCCCTACTTCGGGATTGAGTCTGGGCCAGGCCATATCTCAGCCTGCGCTCAGCTTTACACCGCGTTGGGATTACCCCAGATCCGTGGCGGCAAACGTGTCGCACTGGTCGGGGTCACCGGTCTGGTAGCCGACCGTGAACCAGTGCTGCCGCTGCTCGGACGACCCGTGGGTCCACGACTCGGGGTTCGTACGCCCGGTCGCGCGCCGCTGGATGCGGTCGTCGCCCACTGCCGCCGCCGCCGAAAGGGCGTCAGCAATGTCCTTGTCGCTCAATGGTTTCAGGAACGGCACCCCGGTGCTTTCCTGCTTGGTGATCGACGCATAGTGCGCCCACACGCCGGCGTAGCAGTCGGCCTGCAGCTCGGTACGCACGCCGCTGCCGCCGGCGCCCCGCACGCCCTGATGTGCGCCGCCGAGTATCCCCACCAAATTCTGCACATGGTGGCCGTACTCGTGAGCGACCACGTACTCCTGTGCCAATGGACCCGCACTGGAACCGAATTGGGCCACAAGTACGTCAAAGAAGCCGGTGTCGAAATACGCGGTTTTGTCCACCGGACAGTAGAACGGCCCGACCTCGCTGGTGGCCGGCCCGCAGCCGGTGTTGACCCGGCCGCTGAACAACACCGTGTGCGGGCGGGTGTACCCGCGCATCAGCTGCTTCCAGACCGCGTCCACGGAGTTGCCGGTGGCCACTACCCGGCACTGCACGTATGTGTTCGCGTCGGTGCCGGTGCGGCATTTGTTCAGGTCGAAACCGGGTGCCACGTCGTCGCGGGTGTTCACGGGCTGCTGGCTCGTCACGCCGCCGGGATCGACACCCATCAGCATGGCGACCACCACGATCAGCAGCCCGCCCAGGCCACCGCCGATCGCGATCTGCCGGCCGGCACCGCCGCCGGATGACGACGTCGTGCTGGTGTCGATCTGCATGCCCTCGTTGAAGGTCATGGCATCAGCGTCCCACATCGCAGCGCCCGAGCCGGCGAATCCGTCGGTCCGTACCGGGGCTTAGTCCCTGCTTAGCCCGGCCCATCGCTGGCAGCGGCCAGCAGGGGCACCACGATGTCGCTGATCGGGGTGGCAAGCCCGTGGAGCCGCGCCTTGCGGATGATGACCCCGTTGCGGATGTCCCATTCCTGGCGCCGGTGCGCCTCCCGGTCGGCCAGCATCGAGGTGCCCATGTCCACCGGTGCGCGGCGGAACATCTCGACCAGGTCGTCGACCACCTCGTCGCCGAGACCGGCACCCTCCGCGCGCGCCACCGCCAGGCATTCGGCGACGTAGCGCCGCGACAGCCCGGCGACGTCGTCTCGGCGGAACATCCCCGAGCGCCGCCCGGTCAGCACCATCAGCCCGGCCAGCGCGTTCACCAGCAGCTTGCGCCACGCCGCGGTGGTGAAGTCCGGGTCGCAGTCCACCGCACAGCCGGCTCCGCGCAACAACTCGGCGACTCTGGTCGCGGCCGGCCCGGTGGGCAGCACCACCCGGGCCGCAGCGTCGCCGCGCAATCGCACCCATCCGGGTGGCTGGGTCTCGGCCGAAAACCAGACGATTCCGGCAACCACTGCTGACGCAGGACACAACGGCTGCACCTGCTGCACCTGCTCGACACCGTTTTGCAGCACCGCTACGACGGTGCGCTGGTCGCACAGCCGGGCCAGCCAGTCGGCCGCGGCAGCGTTGTGGGTGGCTTTGACCGCCAAGACCACCACCTCGACCGGACCGGTGATCTCGGCAGGATCGGTGCACACCGGTCCGGGGACCACGATGGGGTCGGCGCCGTCGGGCCGCAGTTCGATCCGGTCGCGCGGCGTGCGCCCGCACACCAGCACCGTCTGCCCGGCGGCGTGCAGCAGCGCAGCGACCGTGGTGCCGACTGCGCCAGGGCCGACAACTGCAATGCGGGCGGCGATGCGCAGAAACTTACCCCCTCTAGACTGAGCGGTCGTATCCCGACCGTTCCCAAAGGAGTATTTGTGCTGCGCAGCCACCCCGCCGGGTCCTTGCGCGCCGCCGACGCCGGCCAGAAGGTGAGGTTGGCCGGTTGGGTGGCGCATCGCCGCGACCACGGTGGGGTGATCTTCGTCGACCTGCGCGACGCGTCGGGAGTCTCGCAGGTGGTGTTTCGTGCCGCCGACGTGCTGGCCCAGGCACACCGGCTGCGCGCCGAGTTCTGCATCGCCGTCGAGGGAGTCGTCGAGATCCGCCCGCCGGGCAACGCCAATCCGGACATCGCCACCGGCGAGGTCGAGGTCAACGTGACGGCACTGAGCGTGCTCGGCGAGTGCGCGCCGCTGCCGTTCCAGCTGGACGAGCCCGCCGGTGAGGAAATCCGGCTGAAATACCGCTACCTCGACCTGCGCCGCCCGGGCCCGGGCGGAGCTATCCGGTTGCGCTCCAAGGTCAATGCCGCTGCCCGCGCGGTGCTGGCCGAGCATGACTTCGTCGAGATCGAGACGCCGACGCTGACTCGCTCCACCCCGGAGGGGGCCCGCGATTTTCTGGTACCGGCGCGGCTGCAGCCCGGCTCGTTCTACGCGCTGCCGCAGAGCCCGCAGCTGTTCAAGCAGCTGCTGATGGTGGCTGGCATGGAGCGCTACTACCAGATTGCCCGCTGCTACCGCGACGAGGACTTCCGCGCCGACCGGCAGCCCGAATTCACCCAGCTCGACATCGAGATGAGCTTCGTCGACGCCGACGACGTCATCGCGATCTCCGAGCAGGTGCTCAAGGCGGTGTGGTCGTTGATCGGTTACGATCTGCCGCTGCCGCTGCCGCGCATCGGCTACGCGGAGGCGATGCGCCGCTTCGGCTCCGACAAACCCGACCTGCGTTTCGGGCTGGAGCTCGTCGAGTGCACCGAGTTTTTCCGCGACACCACGTTCCGGGTTTTCCAGGCGCCGTATGTGGGCGCGGTGGTGATGCCGGGCGGCGCGTCGCAGCCGCGTCGCACGCTCGACGGGTGGCAGGACTGGGCCAGGCAGCGCGGACACCGGGGTCTGGCCTACGTGCTGGTGGGCGAGGACGGCACGCTGGGCGGGCCGGTGGCCAAAAACCTGTCCGATGCCGAACGCGCCGGTCTGGCGGCGCAGGTGGGCGCGGAGCCCGGTGACTGCATCTTCTTCTCCGCCGGGCCGGCGAAGGCGTCACGCGCCCTGCTGGGCGCGGCCCGCGTCGAAATCGCCAAGCGGCTGGATCTGATCGACCCGGCCGCGTGGGCGTTCACCTGGGTGGTGGACTTTCCGCTGTTCGAGGCCGCCGAGGAGGCGGCCGACGCCGGGGACGTCGCGGTCGGCACCGGCGCGTGGACCGCAATGCACCACGCCTTCACCGCACCCAAACCCGGGTCGGAGGCCACCTTCGACATAGATCCGGGCGCTGCCCTGGCCGACGGATACGACATCGTCTGCAACGGCCACGAGATCGGTGGCGGGTCGATCCGTATCCATCGCCGCGACATTCAGGAGCGGGTGTTCGCGGTCATGGGCATCGATGCGGCCGAGGCCCGGGAGAAGTTCGGATTCCTGTTGGAGGCGTTCACCTTCGGAGCGCCGCCGCACGGCGGCATTGCGTTCGGATGGGACCGCATCGTCGCGTTGCTGGCGGGAGTGGATTCGATCCGCGAGGTTATCGCGTTTCCCAAGTCCGGCGGCGGCGTCGACCCGCTGACCGACGCCCCCGCGCCGATCACCGCCCAGCAGCGCAAGGAATCCGGCATCGACGTCGTGCCCGAGGCCTGAGGCTATTGTGCGAGACCAGGAGCCCCCGCTCTGCCTCAGTGGTGGATCGGCTTAGTGGTGGATCGCCTTAGACCACAACGTGTGCAGCGTGCTGCGTACCGGATGTCCGGACCGCAAAATGTTGATCAGCTCCACCGGAAAAAGCGCTTGGTTGGGGCCGCATTTGGGCCAGGCTTCCGGCCCCTGGGTAGCCAGCACCCGTTCGGCCACCGCGATCTGCTGCTCACGTGAGGCATTTGCCGGCGAGCCGACACCGCCGTTTTCCGCCCAGGTCGACTGCTTGAATTGCAGACCGCCGTAGAAACCGTTACCGGTGTCGGCCGACCAATCACTGCCCGATTCGCATTGCGCCACCGCGTCCCAATCGACGGTATCCGCGTAGGCCGTTCCCGTAGCCGGGGCGAGGAACACCGAGATCAGGATGGCAATGACCGCGGTCTTCACCGCTGACGTGCACGGGGTCTGCTCATTAAGTGCTTCTCCACAATGCCGCATTTAACACACCTAACAAACTGACGTGAATATTGTCAACATCTGGGGCCCACTTAATTCAGCGAGTTTGTTGTTCTGCCGGGGTTTCGAGTAACAACAGTAAATTAAAGTGTTATCTGATACATATGTGGTTGATTAATACAGTTGTTATTTAACGTTGTTACTGTGACAGAAGTTATGGATGTGACACTGTGGTGCCCGGTCAGGTGGCCTCGCCGAGGTACTCCTCGACCAGCCGCTTCGGGGCCTGTGTCAGCCAGGCCTCGGTGAGCACCTCCCGCAACCCCAGTTCGTCGATCTCGGCCAGGTTGACCAGCACGGCTGGGTAGCCGTCGAAATGCGGCGTGGTGAAATACAGCTGCGGCTCGTCGGCGATCAGGGCGAACTTGACCCCTTCGTCGGCGACCCGGACGGCCAGAACGGCGCCTTGCGGTGGCTCGATCCCCGACGCCGCCAACGCTTCCCGGTCCGAGGTGCGCAGCGGCCGCTCCCAGGCGATCAGCTTCTTGCCGATCCGCCAGTCATGGGGCGCCCGCTCCTCGGTGAGCGGCAGCTCGGCAACGATGGCCGCAACGTCCTCCCAGGTGGCCACGATGCGATTGTCACCCCCGGAGCGCGGGCGAGACGTGCCGGGCGTTACCGAGCACCGAACGGGCAGGGACGTGGTATGCCTGAGACCGTGTCCGACGGTCTGTTCGACGTCCCCGGCGCGGCCGGTTTCACCGGGAGCGCGGAAGGCGGATCGGTCGGCGCGCCGTTGGCGGTGCGCATGCGACCGGCGAGCCTCGGCGAGGTGCTCGGACAGGACCATTTGCTGCAACCCGGCTCGCCACTGCGCCGCCTGGTCGAGGGTTCGGGCGTGGCCTCGGTCATCCTCTACGGCCCACCGGGAACCGGGAAAACCACGCTGGCAGCGCTGATTTCGCAGGCGACGGGCCGGCGGTTCGAGGCGTTGTCGGCGTTGTCGGCCGGAGTCAAGGAAGTCCGTGGCGTGCTCGATCTGGCCCGCCGGGCCGCCGCCCGTGGCGAACAGACCGTGTTGTTCATCGACGAGGTACACCGGTTCTCCAAGACCCAGCAGGACGCGCTGCTCACGGCGGTGGAGAACCGGGTGGTATTGCTGGTGGCGGCGACGACGGAAAATCCGTCGTTCTCGGTGGTGGCTCCGCTGCTGTCGCGGTCGCTGATCTTGCAGCTGCGGCCCCTGACCGCCGACGCCGTTCGCGCGGTCGTGCACCGCGCGATCGAAGACCCGCGTGGGCTCGACGGACGGGTGCAGGTGCAGCCCGACGCGGTGGACCTGCTGGTGCGGCTGGCCGCCGGCGATGCCCGCCGGGCGCTGACCGCGCTGGAGGTGGCCAGTGAGGCGGGGGAGCGGGTCACCGTGGAAACGATCGAGCAGTCGCTGGACGAGGCCGCGGTGCGCTACGACCGCGACGGCGATCAGCACTACGACGTCATCAGCGCGTTCATCAAATCGGTGCGCGGCTCCGACGTCGACGCCGCGCTGCACTACCTGGCCCGGATGCTGGTCGCCGGGGAGGACCCCCGGTTCATCGCCCGCCGGCTGATGATCCTGGCCAGCGAGGACATCGGCATGGCCGACCCGACCGCGCTGCAGACCGCGGTCGCCGCCGCGCAGACCGTGGCGCTGATCGGCATGCCCGAAGCGCAGCTCACGTTGGCACAGGCCACCATCCATTTGGCCACCGCGCCCAAGTCGAACGCGGTGATCACCGCGCTGAGCGCGGCGATGGCCGACGTCAGGGCGGGCAAGGCCGGGCTGGTGCCGGCGCATCTGCGAGACGGCCACTACAGCGGTGCCGCCGCGCTGGGTAACGCGCAGGGTTACCGGTATTCCCACGACGATCCCGACGGTGTGGTGCCGCAGCAGTATCCACCCGACGAGCTGGTCGGCGTGGATTACTACCAGCCGACAGGGCGCGGCGGTGAGCGCGAGATCGCCGGGCGCTTGCAGCGGCTGCGGGCGATCATCCGCCGGCGCTGCTAGCGGCCGTCACGCTGGAGTGACGCTCGCCGCCCGTCGTCACGCTGGCGTGACGCTCGTCGCGGCGAGGCGTCTAGACGAGTTCGGGTACCCGCAGGTGGGCCAGCGCCAGCTCGAACTCGCCGACGTCGTACTGGTCGGCGCCCAGGTCGCGTAGTCGGGTGGTGCGCAACGAGCGCGCCGCGTCGCCGTTACGCTCCATCGCCTCGAGACTGTCGAATGTCGAGGAGGACACGGCGCGCCAGGACGCGCGGTCGAGCATCAGGCTGGCGCTACAGAACCCGTCGAGCTCCTCGATCGCCGGCAGCACCGACTCCCGGTAGAACGCGATGGCGCGGTCGAACTGGTCGGGCCGCACCGTGAGCCAGGTGGCCCGCACGCAGGCGCCCGGACCCGAGCTGTGGTCACGGTGCAGCACCGCGATCTCCCACTCGTCGACGGTCGGGCTGCCCCCGAAAGCCTGCGCCGCACGGTCACGAACCGGCCGCACCTGCTCGGCGCTCGCGTGCATCGCTTCTCGGGTCTGCCAGGCGCTGGTCGCGATGCAGCGACCCGACTCGCGGTCGACCAGCAGCGACACCCCGACGCACCCGTCGACCTCGCGGAGCGCGGGCATGACCTCGTCGCGGACGTGCGCGATCCCGGCGTCGATCAACGACGGTTGTGCCTCGATAGTGGTTGAGCGCGCGTACACGTTGCGCCCCCTCTCCTGGTGGGCGGCGCCGCGGTGGCACCACCTCTACACCCATCCTTTCCTTACCCGGCCCGCGAAGCAATGCCACGTAGGCTGGATGCCGTGGATACCGATGTGCTCAAGGTGGACACCGCAAGTCGTCGCATCGTCGATCTGACCGGCGCGGTGCGAACGTTTTGCGCCTCCCACGGCTCGGGCAGAGATGGCCTGTGCAATGTGTTCGTTCCGCACGCCACTGCTGCGGTGGCGATCATCGAGACCGGCTCCGGCTCCGAGGAAGACCTGGTCGACACGCTGGAACGGCTGTTGCCCCGCGACGGCCGCTACCGGCACGCGCACGGATCGCCCGGCCACGGCGCCGACCATGTGTTGCCGGCCTTGGTGGCGCCCTCGGTGACGGTGCCGGTGGTTGCCGGTGAACCGTTGCTGGGTACCTGGCAGAGTGTGGTGCTCGTCGACCTCAACCGGGACAACCCGTGGCGATCGGTCCGGTTCAGCTTCGTCGAGGGTTGACGGCGCCGCCCCGGTACTGTGGTGCGGTCGGCAATAAGGAAGCGAAAAGGTGCACACACACGAGATCAGGAAGCGGTTCCTGGATCATTTCGTGAAGGCGGGTCACACCGAGGTGCCTAGCGCCTCGGTGATCCTCGACGACCCCAACCTGTTGTTCGTCAACGCCGGCATGGTGCAGTTCGTGCCGTACTTCCTGGGGCAGCGCACTGCGCCCTACTCGAGGGCCACCAGCATCCAGAAATGCATCCGCACCCCCGATATCGAGGAAGTCGGGATCACCACCCGCCACAACACTTTCTTTCAGATGGCCGGCAATTTCTCGTTCGGCGACTATTTCAAACGCGGCGCCATCGAGCTGGCCTGGAGCTTGCTCACCAACGACATCGCCGACGGCGGATACGGACTGGACCCGGAAAGAATATGGGCCACAGTCTATTTCGAGGATGACGAAGCCTTGCGGCTGTGGCAGGAAGTCGCCGGACTGCCGGCGGAGCGGATCCAGCGCCGCGGTATGGAAGACAACTACTGGTCGATGGGCATTCCCGGGCCGTGCGGGCCGTCCTCGGAGATCTACTACGACCGGGGGCCCGAATTCGGCGTCGGCGGCGGCCCGATAGCCAACGAAGACCGCTATGTCGAGCTGTGGAATCTGGTGTTCATGCAAAGTGAACGCGGCGAAGGGGTTGGCAAGACAGACTTCGAGATTGTGGGGCCGTTGCCGCGCAAGAACATCGACACCGGCATGGGTGTCGAACGGGTTGCGCTCGTGCTGCAGGGCGTGCACAACGTCTACGAGACCGACCTGCTGCGCCCGGTCATAGACACGGTGGCCGCGCGGGCACCGCGCCCCTATGACGTGGGCAACCACGACGACGACGTGCGCTACCGGATCATCGCCGACCACAGCCGCACTGCGGCGATCCTGATCGGCGACGGAGTCAGCCCCGGCAACGACGGTCGCGGCTATGTGCTGCGCCGGCTGCTGCGCCGGGTGATCCGCTCGGCCAAACTGCTCGACGTCGAGGGCCCCGTCGTCGGTGAGCTGATGGCCACCGTGCGCGACGCGATGGGCCCGTCCTACCCCGAACTGGTCACCGACTTCGACCGGATCCAGCGGATCGCGGTCGCCGAGGAGACCGCGTTCAACCGCACGCTGGCGGCCGGCTCGAAGCTGTTCGTGGAGGTGGCCAGGGCGGCCAAGGCCGCCGGCGCCACCGTATTACCCGGATCGGACGCTTTCACGCTGCACGACACCTACGGCTTCCCGATCGAGCTCACCCTCGAGATGGCCTCCGAAGCCGGTCTGCGCGTCGACGAAGTCGGCTTCCGCGAGCTGATGGCCCAACAGCGTCGTCGCGCCAAGGCCGACGCCGTGGCGCGCAAACACGCGCACGCCGACCTGTCGGCCTACCGCGATCTGGTCGACGCGGGACCCACCGAGTTCACCGGCTTCGACGAATTGACCTCAGAGGCGCGGGTTTTGGGTATCTTCGTCGACGGCAAGCGGGTGCCGGTGGTCTCGCACGGCAGCGATGGCAGGCATCGGATCGAGCTGGTCCTCGACCGCACCCCGCTCTACGCCGAGTCGGGCGGGCAGGTGGCCGACGTCGGGACGATCAGCGGCACCGGCGCCGGCGAGGCTGCCCGGGCGGCGGTCACCGACGTGCAGAAAATCGCCAAAACCCTCTGGGTGCACCGCGTCAACGTGGAATCCGGCGAATTCGTCGAGGGTGACACGGTGGTCGCGGCGGTCGATCCGGGCTGGCGCAAAGGCGCCACCCAAGGGCATTCGGGCACCCACATGGTGCACGCGGCGCTACGCCAGGTGCTGGGCCCGGGCGCCGTTCAGGCCGGTTCCCTGAACCGGCCGGGCTATCTGCGCTTCGACTTCAACTGGCAGGGGCCGCTGACCGAGGAGCAGCGCACCCAGATCGAAGAGGTGACCAACGAAGCCGTGCAAGCCGACTTCGAAGTGCACACCTTCACCGAGCAGCTCGACAAGGCCAAGGCGATGGGCGCGTTGGCGCTGTTCGGGGAGAGCTATCCCGACCAGGTGCGCGTCGTCGAGATCGGCGGGCCGTTCTCACTGGAACTGTGCGGCGGCACCCATGTGCACCACTCGGCGCAGATCGGCCCGGTGACGATCCTGGGTGAATCGTCGGTGGGGTCGGGGGTGCGCCGGGTAGAGGCCTACGTCGGGCTGGAGTCGTTTCGGCACCTGGCCAAGGAGCGTGCCCTCATGGCCGCGCTGGCGTCGTCGCTGAAGGTGCCCTCCGAAGAAGTGCCCGCCCGGGTGGCCAACCTGGTGGAGCGGCTGCGCGCCGCCGAGCGGCAACTCGAACGCAACAGGCTGGCCAACGCGCGCGCGGCCGCGGTCAACGCCGCGGCCGGGGCGCAGCGCATCGGCAAGGTCCACCTGGTGGCCCAGCGGATGTCGGCCGGTATGACAGCGGCCGACCTGCGCTCGCTGGTCGGCGACATCCGCGGCAGGCTGGGCAGCGATCCTGCGGTCGTCGCGTTGATCGCCGAGGGCGACAACGACACCGTGCCCTATGCGGTGGCCGCCAATCCGGCGGCTCAGGGCCTGGGGCTTCGCGCCGACGATCTGGTCAAGCAGCTTGCGGCGGCCGTGGACGGCCGCGGCGGCGGGAAGGCCGACTTGGCGCAGGGCTCGGGCAAGAACCCGTCGGGCATCGACGCCGCGCTCGAGGCGGTCCGTGCGCAGATAGCGCGGGTCGGCTGAGTGGATACCGCAGGGTTGGATCGTTTCGGGCACCGCCCGCCCGACCGTCCCGGCGGGGACGACCCCGGACGCGGACGTCGCCTCGGTGTCGACGTGGGCAGCGTGCGCATCGGTGTGGCCGCCAGCGATCCGGACGCCATCTTGGCCACCCCGTTGGAAACCGTCCGCCGCGACCGCAGCGGTAGCCATCTGCGCCGGCTGGTCGCGCTGGTGGACGACCTGGACGCGGTCGAGGTGATCGTCGGGCTGCCGCGAACCCTGGCCGATCGCACCGGCCCGGCCGCCCGCGACGCGATCGAGCTGGCCGAGACCCTGGCCCGGCGGATCGCACCGGTTCCGGTGCGGCTGGCCGACGAACGGCTGACCACCGTCGTCGCGCAGCGCTCGCTGCGCGACGCCGGGATACGGTCGAAAGGCCAGCGCGCGGTCATCGACCAGGCGGCGGCGGTGGCGATTTTGCAGGACTGGCTCGACCAACGCCGCGTCGCGCGGGCCGGGGAGGTCGACGGTGGGTGAACACGCCGGCCGCGACCGGGCCCAACCCGTGGCGGTCGGGCCGCCGCGCCGCCGCGCGGCGACCCGCTCCGAACGGATGCGGGCCCAGCGCGCCCGCCGGCGCCGGCGCCGGCTGATTCGATTGGTCACGACCCTGCTCGTCGCCGTGGTGGTGGCGGCCGCTTTCGTCGGCGCCCGACTGTGGCACACCCTGAGCTCGTCAAACGACTACCACGGCAACGGCAAAAGCGACGTCGTGATTCAGATCCGCTCCGGAGATTCCACCACCGCTATCGGTGAGACCCTGCAAGACCACAACGTGGTCCGCACCGTGAAGGCGTTTATCGAAGCTGCCCAAGGCAACTCGAAGATTTCAGCGATCCAGCCCGGCTACTACCAGATGCGCACCGAAAGCTCGGCGGCCGCGGCGGTGCAGCGGCTCGCCGACCCGAACAACCGGGTGGGCCGGCTGGTCATCCCGGAGGGACGCCAGCTCGAGGACACCACCGACGTGCAGACCAACACGGTGACGCCGGGGATCTTCAGCCTGATCTCTGCGGCCACCTGCGTCAACCTCAACGGCGACCGGCACTGCGCTTCGGTGCGTGACCTGCGGGCGGCGGCCGGCACCACCCCGGCGACCGTGCTGGAGGTGCCGGAGTGGGCGGTGTCGGCGGTGCTGCGGATGGGCACCGACCACCGCCGAATCGAGGGATTGATCGCACCGGGAACGTTCAACGTCAACCCGTCGGGCTCGCCGCAGAAGATTCTGGCGACGCTGATCAGCACCAGCGCGGTCGAATACGCCAAGTCCGGGCTGGTCGACACCGCCCAGGAAATGCACATGTCGCCCTACGACGTGCTGGTGGTGGCCTCGCTGGTGCAGGGCGAAGCCAAACCGCGCGATTTCCCCAAGGTCGCCCGGGTCATCTACAACCGGCTGGCGGTGCACCGCCCGCTGGAGTTGGATTCCACGGTGAACTATCCGCTGGACCGGCGCGAAGTGGCGACCACCGACGCCGACCGCGAGGCGTCGACACCGTGGAACACCTATGTGCGCGACGGGCTACCGGCCACACCGATCTGCTCGCCGGGCACCGAGGCGCTGCTGGCCGCCGAGCATCCCGAGCCCGGTGACTGGCTGTACTTCGTCACCATCGACCCACAGGGCACAACGTTGTTCACCCGGAACTACCAACAGCACCTGGAGAACATCGAGCTGGCCAAACGTAACGGTGTCCTCGATAGCGCCCGGTAGCACGCCGCCCCGCAAAGCGGCGGTACTGGGCAGCCCGATCGCGCATTCGCGCTCCCCGCAACTGCATCTGGCCGCCTACCGTGCGCTGGGCCTGCACGACTGGACCTACGACCGCATCGAGTGCGGCGCCGAGGACCTGCCCGCAGTGGTCGGCGGGCTGGGACCGGAGTGGGTCGGCCTGTCGGTGACCATGCCGGGCAAGTTCGCCGCGCTGCGGTTCGCCGACGAACGCACCGCCCGCGCCGAGCTGGTCGGCGCGGCTAACACCTTGGTGCGTACCCCGCGCGGCTGGCGGGCCGACAACACCGACATCGACGGCGTGACCGGTGCGCTGGGCCCGCTCTCCGGTGCGGGGATAGTGGCCGGGTCCGGCGGCACCGCCGCGGCGGCGGTGGTGGGGCTGGCCGAGTCGGGCGTCCGGGCGATCACTGTCGTCGCGCGCAACCCGGGCAAGGCCGCCCCGGTGCTGGAGCTGGGCCGTCGGGTCGGGGTGACGGTCCGGTTCTGCGAGCTGGACAGCGCGGCACTGGCGAACGCGGTCGCGGGCGCGGCGGTGCTGGTCAACACGCTGCCGGCCGAGGTGGCCGCCGGCTACGCCGCGACCCTGGCGGCAGTGCCGGTGGTGTTGGACGCGATCTACGACCCCTGGCCGACGCCGCTGGCCGCCGCGGTGGCCGCGGCCGGCGGCCGGGTGATCGGCGGGCTGCAGATGCTGCTGCATCAGGCGTTCGCCCAGGTGGAGCAATTCACAGGGCTGCCCGCTCCGCGGGCGGCGATGGCTTGCGCGGTGGCGGCGCTGGACTAACCTGCTGCGCATGCTGGCCGGGGCGGTGGTGGCGTGGATGGCTGCGTTGAGCGGCTACGACATTGCGCAGCGGCGGCTACCCAACTGGCTCACGCTACCGGGCGCGGGCGTGATCTTGGTGGCCGCCGGCATGGCCGGCCGGGAGATGCCGGCGCTGGTCGGCGCGGCCGCCTTGGCGGCGGTGTACCTGGTTGTGCACCTGGGCGCGCCGACGGCGATGGGCGCCGGCGATGTGAAGCTCGCGTTCGCGCTGGGGGCGTTGACCGGCTGCTTCGGCGTCGCGGTGTGGTCGCTGGCGGCGCTGGGCGCGCCGCTGCTGACCGCGGTGTGGGGTGTGGTCGGGATGCTGCGGCGATCCGGCCCGAGCGTGCCGCACGGGCCGTCGATGTGTGTGGCCAGCGCGGCGGCGGTGGGCCTGGCGGTCTGGTAACCGCGGCGCGCGTCACGCCAGCGTGACGGCGGCCGGCGCGCGTCACGCCAGGGTGACGGCGGCCGGCGCGCGACGTGTATGCCCCCCCGGGTTGGCCGTGGGAAGATGGGACCCGTGTTGCGATGGACCACCGCCGGGGAATCCCACGGCCGTGCGCTGGTGGCCGTGCTGGAAGGCATGGTCGCCGGGGTGGCCGTCACGACGGGCGACATCGCCGAGCAGCTGGCCCGCCGGCGGCTGGGCTACGGCCGCGGAGCCCGGATGAAATTCGAGCGCGACCAGGTCACCCTGCTGGCCGGGGTGCGGCACGGCAGCACGCTGGGCGGGCCGATCGCCATCGAGATCGCCAACACCGAATGGCCCAAGTGGGCCGACGTGATGGCCCCCGACCCGGTCGACCCGGCCCGGCTGGATGTCGCGCGCAACACGCCGCTGACCCGGCCCCGGCCCGGCCACGCCGACTACGCCGGCATGCTCAAGTACGGCTTCGACGACGCCCGCCCGGTGCTGGAGCGGGCCAGCGCCCGCGAGACCGCCGCCCGGGTCGCCGCCGGGACGATCGCCCGGCTGTTTTTGCGGCAGGCGCTCGGCGTCGAGGTGCTCTCCCACGTCGTCTCGATCGGGGGATCGGCGCCCTACGACGGACCGCCGCCGGCGCCGGCGGACCTGCTCGCGATCGACGCCAGCCCGGTGCGCGCCTTCGGCAAAACCGCGGAGGCCGCCATGATCGCCGAGATCGAAGCCGCCAAGCGCGACGGCGACACCCTGGGCGGCGTGGTCGAAGCCGTCGCGGTGGGCCTGCCGGTCGGGCTCGGATCGTTCACCAGCGGCGACAACCGGCTCGACAGCCAGCTCGCCGCCGCGGTGATGGGCATCCAGGCGATCAAGGGCGTGGAGATCGGCGACGGGTTCGACACCGCGCGGCGCCGCGGCAGCCGCGCCCACGACGAGATGTATCCCGGGCCCGACGGGGTCGGGCGCTCGACCAACCGGGCCGGCGGACTGGAAGGCGGCATGACCAACGGTCAGCCGCTGCGGGTGCGGGCCGCGATGAAGCCGATCTCGACCGTGCCGCGCGCGCTGGCCACCGTCGACATGGCCACCGGCGAGGCGGCCGTCGCCATCAACCAGCGCTCCGACGTCTGTGCGGTGCCCGCCGCCGCCGTGGTGGTCGAGACCATGGTGGCGCTGGTGCTGGCCCGCGCGGCGCTGCAGAAGTTCGGCGGCGATTCGCTGGCGGAGACCCGCCGCAACGTCGAGTCCTACCTGTGCGCGGTGGCCGAGCAACAGCCGGACACCCAAGCGCGGGCCCGGGGATAACCGCGATGGCGCCCAGGGCCGTACTGGTGGGGCTGCCCGGCTCGGGCAAGTCCACGATCGGGCGACGACTGGCCAGCGCGCTCGGCGTCGGCCTGCTCGACACCGACGCGGTCATCGAAGCGCAGACCGGCCGGCGCATCCCCGAGATCTTCGCCACCGACGGGGAGCAGGCGTTCCGCCGCATCGAGGAACAGGTGGTGCGTCGGGCACTCGAGGAGCACGACGGCGTCCTGTCGCTCGGCGGCGGCGCCGTCACCACCCCGGGGGTGCGGGCCGCGCTGGCCGGCCACACGGTGGTCTTCCTGCAGGTCAGCGCCGCCGAAGGGGTGCGGCGCACCGGCGGCAACACCGCCCGGCCGCTGCTGGCCGGCGGCGACCGCGTCGCGAAGTACCGCGCCCTGATGGCGCAGCGGGTTCCGCTGTACCGGCGGGTCGCCACCTTCCGGGTGAACGCCAACCGCCGCAATCCCGGCGCCGTGGTCCGCCAAATCATGTCGCGGCTGGCCGACCCCGGCGCCGAGACGGCCATGCTGGCCGCTGCGCCTCGCGGCGGGGCGGGGGCCTGACCCCCCCCCCCCCGCCCCCGGCCCGGGCGGGCGCACGCCGCTGCCGCAGTCCGGCGCCATAGACGGCGTCACCCAGCGCGACGACAAAGTGTTCATCGCCATTCGCATCGATCCCGCCGCGGCGGCCGCAATGGCGCCGATGCAGGCGGCGGTGGAGCGCGTGGTCAAGGCCTTGCCCGGCGTCGGCTCCGTGCTCGTCACGCTGACGGCGGAAAACGCCGCGGCCAAGCCCGCCGCCCGCGCGCGGCCTCCGCGAGGCCGGCCGATCGAGGGCGTCGACAAGATCATCGCCGTCGCCTCCGGCAAGGGCGGCGTCGGCAAATCGACCACCGCCTGCAATCTCGCCATCGGCCTCGCCCGGCTCGGGCTCAAGGTTGGCGTGCTCGACGCCGACATCTTCGGCCCCTCGATGCCGCGCCTGTTCGGCATCAAGGAGAAGCCCTCGCTCGCCGCCGACGGGCAGAAGCTGAAGCCGATTGAGAAATACGGCGTCAAGGTGATGTCGATCGGCTTCCTGGTCGAGGACAATTCGGCCATCGTCTGGCGCGGGCCGATGGTCACTTCGGCGCTCAACCAGTTCCTGCGCGACGTCGAATGGGGCGAACTGGACGTGCTCGTCATCGACATGCCGCCCGGCACCGGCGACGTGCAGCTCACCATGGCGCAGAACGCGCCGATGTCCGGCGCGGTGATCGTCTCGACGCCGCAGGACTTGTCGCTGATCGACGCGCGCCGCGCCGTCGCCATGTTCAAGCAGGTGGAGACGCCCATTCTCGGCGTCGTCGAGAACATGAGCTATTTCGTCTGCCCGCATTGCGGGACGCGCAGCGACATCTTCGCCCACGGCGGCGCGCGGCACGAGGCGGAGGCGCAGGGCGTGCCCTTCCTCGGCGAGACGCCGCTGCACATCCTCATCCGCGAGACCTCCGACGGCGGCGCGCCGGTCGTCGCCACCGCCCCCGACAGTCCCCAGGCCAAGGCGTTCATGGACATAGCGGAGAGGGTGCGCTCGACCTTGTTCGAGACGGCGAAGAAGCGCATCCTGCCGCGTATCTTCATGAGCTGAGGAGGCGACGTTGAGCGATCCTTCGCCTTTGCCGCCGGGCGAACCCTGGCCGGCGGAACTGCGCGTGCAGAACAACGGCGCGCAGTTCAAGGTCACTTTCGACGACGGCGTCATCGGCTCGATCTCGGCCGAGCGGCTGCGCGAGGCGAGCCCGAGCGCCGACAAGAGCCGCACCCCGCCTCCGCCCGGCCAGCCGTTGGCGATCATCGAGGTCGAGCAGGTCGGCAATTACGCCGTGCGCATCGGCTTCAACGACGGCCACGACACCGGCATTTACACATGGCGGCTGCTAAGGAGCCTGACCACGCACTGAGCGGGCGCCTCGAAGCCGCTCAGCCCCGCTTCAGCCGCACGTCCGGCAGGAAGTAAGTCAACAGCCCGATCGCCGGCAGATAGGCGCAGAGGCGGTAGACGAAGGTGAGGCTCGTGTGGTCGGCCACCAGCCCGAGCGCCGCCGCGCCGAGACCGCCGAGCCCGAAGGACAGGCCGAAGAACAACCCCGCGATCGCCCCGACATTGCCGGGAGCGAGTTCCGTGGCGTAGACGACCATCGCCGAAAAGGCCGACGACAGCACGAGGCCGATCGCCACCGAATCGATCACCGTGCCGACGAGCCCGAGATGGGGCAGCAGCAGCGTGAACGGCAGCACGCCGAGGATCGAGACCCAGATCACATATTTGCGCCCGATGCGGTCGCCGATCGGCCCGCCCGCGAATGTGCCCGCCGCCACCGCGGCGAGGAACACGAACAGCAGAATCTGCGCCGTCTGCACCGACGTATGGAAGGTCTGGATCAGATAGAACGTGTAGTAGCTGTTGATGCTGGCGAGATAGAACGTCTTGGAGAACAGCAGCACGACGAGGATGGCGATGGAGCGCCGGACCACGGAGCGCGGCAGCCCGTCCGCGGCGTGAGCGCTCGCGCCCTTGCGCGCAGCGACGCCCCTGGCGACCTGCCATTGCGCGACGCGGACCAGCAACAGAATCGCGACGAACGCCAGCGCGGTAAAGGCGAGCACCGACTTCTGCCCGTGCGGCACGACTATGAACGCCGCCATCAGCGGCCCCAGCGACTGGCCGAAATTGCCCCCGACCTGGAACAGGCTCTGCGCGAAACCGTGCCGGCCGCCCGACGCAGCGCGCGCCGCGCGCGAGGATTCGGGATGGAAAACGGCGCTGCCGATTCCGATGAAGGCGACGGAAACCAGCAATATCGTATAGTTGCCGGAAAAGGCGAGCAAGACGAGCCCGAACAAAGTGAAGGCCATCGCGAAGGGCAGCGCCCACGGCGCCGGGCGCCTGTCGGTGACGAGGCCGATCAGCGGTTGCAGCAGCGAGGCGGTGATCTGAAAGACCAGGGTGATGACGCCGGTCTGGAAGAAGCTCAGCGAATATTCGTTGCGGAACACTGGATAGAGCGCCGGCGCCAGCGACTGCATCATGTCGTTGAGCATGTGCGATGCGCTGACGGCGAACAGAATCACGATCGCCGTCGCCTGACCGGACACGGAGGCGATATTGACCCGCGCGCCTTCCGGCGCGCCCCATCTCCCCGCGAGGCCCATGGGTTTCCCCAAAACGACCCGCCCCCCCCCGC